>Ga0207647_10000078_pt1 | contig 73787 bp, 60 predicted proteins | sample KBSCornC2_FD_184295 | JGI IMG/M metagenome (GOLD analysis project Ga0207647, IMG submission 184295) | Corn rhizosphere microbial communities from Kellogg Biological Station, Michigan, USA - C2 (SPAdes) (version 2) | ecosystem: Host-associated > Plants > Roots > Rhizosphere ...
CAGATCGTCACCGGCATCTTCCTCACCATGAACTACAAGACGAGTGCGGCGGAAGCCTTCAACTCGGTCGAGTACATCATGCGTGACGTGGAGTGGGGCTGGCTCATCCGCTATATGCACTCCACCGGCGCCTCGCTGTTCTTCGTCGTGGTGTTCCTGCACATGTTCCGCGGCATCATGTACGGCTCGTTCAAGAAGCCCCGCGAGCTGGTGTGGGTGCTGGGCATGCTGATCTTCCTGGTGCTCATGGCCGAAGCCTTCATGGGCTACGTGCTGCCCTGGGGCAACATGTCGTTCTGGGGCGCCAAGGTCATCATCTCGCTGTTTGGCACCATCCCCTTCATCGGCGATACGCTGGTGCAGTGGATCATGGGCGATTACCTGCCGGCCGATTCCACGCTCAACCGCTTCTTCGCATTGCACGTGATCGCACTGCCGCTGGTGCTGTTGCTGCTGGTGGTATTGCACCTGGCCGCGCTGCACGAGGTGGGTTCGAACAACCCCGATGGCGTGGATGTGAAGCACGGCCCGAAGGGCAACCGCTGGTCGCCCGACAAGCCCAAGGATGCGATCCCGTTCCACCCGTACTACACGGTGAAGGACTCCTTTGGCGTCGGCTTCTTCCTGATGATCGCGGCGTTCATCATCTTCTTCGCGCCCACGTTCGGCGGCTGGTTCCTCGAGCACGACAACTTCACGCCGGCGAACAACCTGGTCACGCCCAGCCACATCAAGCCGTCGTGGTACTTCACCCCGTTCTACGCGATCCTGCGCATGATCCCGTCGTTCTTCGGCACGGCGATCTGGGGCGTGCTGGGCATGTTCGGCGCCATCCTGCTGCTGGGGCTGCTGCCGTGGATCGACCAGGGCCAGGTGCGCTCCGTGCGCTACCGCGGCTTCGGTTACCGCATCGCGCTGGGCGTGCTGGTGATCTCGTTCCTGGCCCTTGGCCTGGTCGGCGCGGGCGTCACCGCAGAGCTCATCCCCGAATGGTTCCCGGGCGTGGATGTCACGACGTGGGAAAACGCCTTCGGCCGGCTCATGGTGCTCGGCTACTTCGGCTTCTTCGTGTTCGTATGGATCTACACGCGCTTTGGTTTCGAGAAGACCAAGCCGGTTCCGGAACGGGTGACGACGCATGATTAAGCGCTATCTCTCCTCCCTTGCCCTCGCGCTGGGCCTTGCTGCCGTCGCCGTTCCCGCCCTTGCCGCCGAAGGCGAAGACCTTCCGCCGTCAGGCGCCAACGTTTACGACCAGGCCTCGCTGCAGCGTGGCGCGAAGCTGTTCTTCAACTATTGCGTGGGCTGCCACTCGCTGAAGTACGTGCGTTACTCGCGCTTGGCTTCCGACCTGGGCCTGACCGAAGACGAGGTGATGAAGAACCTCAACTTCACGGGCGCCAAGTTCGGCGAGACGGTGATCTCGCACATGCCGGCGGAAAGCGCCAAGGGCTGGTTCGGCAAGGAGCCGCCGGATCTCACCCTGGAAGCCCGGGCCAAGGGTTCGGATTTCATCTACAACTACCTGAACTCGTTCTACCTGGACCCGAGCCGCCCGGTGGGCTGGAACAACACGGTGTTCCCGAACGCCTCCATGCCCAATCCGCTGTGGGAGCTGCAGGGGCTGCAGGTGGCGGTGCATGCCGAAGGCAAGGCCGGCGCTGATGCGCCGGTGGAGCGCCTCGAACTGCATACCAAGGGCAGCATGACCCCCGAGGAATTCCAGGCGGCCACCCGCGATCTCACGGCCTTCCTTGAATACACCGCCGAGCCGGCGGCCCTGGAACGCCAGTCCGTCGGCATCTGGGTGCTGCTGTTCTTGGCCGGCCTGACCTTCCTGCTGTACCTTCTGAAGCATGAATACTGGAAGGACGTCCACGAGAGTCACTGATTGATGTCCCCGGGGCGGCCGCAGGGTCGCCCCGTTCCGTTTCGGCGCAGAAGGGAGGGAGATCGAAAGCATGGTTCAGAATGCTCGTTCGCGCACGGCGCTGACGCTCTACACGAGCGCAGACGATATCCACTGCCACCGTACGCGCCTGGTGCTGGCCGCCAAGGGCGTCGCATACGACCGGATCATCCTGAAGCCGGATGAGCCCACCCCCGACCTGCTCGAACTGAATCCCTACGGCACGCTGCCCACGCTGGTGGACCGTGACCTGACCGTGTACGACACCCTGATCGTGGTCGAGTACCTTGACGAACGCTACCCGCACCCTCCGTTAATGCCGATCGATCCGCTTTCGCGGGCCCGGCTGCGCCTGGCCACCTGGCGTATCGAGAACGACTGGCTGCCGGAGATCGAGACCATCCAGGAGGGGGGCCGCGACGCTCCCGCGGCGCGCAAGCGCCTCCGTGAACACCTCCTGCTGGCCTCGGAGCTGTTCAAGGCCTCCAAGTTCTTTCTGAACCCTGAGATGAGTCTCATCGATTGCCTCGTCGCGCCCGTGGTCTGGCGCCTGCCCTGGCTGGGGGTGGACCTGGGCCCCAGTGGCAAGCCGATCGTCGATTACGGCGAGCGTTTGTTCCACAGCCAGGGCTTTGCGCGCAGCCTTACGCCCGAGGAGCGCGACATGCGCCCGGACTTCAATTTCAGCCCCGGTTAGCCCTGACCGGCCGTATCCCTTAAACTCTCTTCGAAACCTTGCCCTGCCGGGGCCTGGGTGTTCCCCCGACCAACCGGCGGGTACGACGAGGATGGTGTAATGGATACGAACGAAACCCAGGGCATGACTTCCAATCGCCCTTACCTGCTGCGCGCCATTTACGACTGGATTAGCGATAACGGCCTGACCCCATACGTGTTGGTCGATGCCGGCCAGCCGGGCGTGAAGGTGCCTGCACACGTGGTGAAGAACGGTCAGGTCGTGCTGAACCTGGCCATGCGCGCCGTGGCCAACCTTGATCTGGGCAACGACCGCATCGCGTTCCAGGCCCGTTTCTCGGGTGTCAGCCAGAACATCGTGATTCCGGTCGCGGCGGTGCTGGCGCTTTATGCCCAGGAAAACGGCCAGGGCATGATGTTCCCGGCCGATGAAAACGACGCTGCGGCCGCCGCCATGGAGGCTTCCGACGAGGCCGCCGATGCCCCTGTCACCGGTGGGGACGACGACCGGCCCAAGCGCGGCGCCCCGCACCTGCGGGTGGTGAAGTAAAAAAAGGCCGCCCCAGGGCGGCCTTTTTCACGTTCGTCGAATCAGTGCAGTCGGCGGCGGTCGGCCAGCGAGATGACGTTGCCGGGCAGCCCGGTCTCGGTCGCCACCACGGTCTCCAGCTCCGGGTTGCCCGAGTGGGGCAGGGAATAGCTGGCCACCTCGTCGCCAGCCATCCAGATCTTGGCGGCCTGCCGACTTTGCCCATCCTCGCTCACCTCGAACGCATAGCAGCGCTCAAGGCGGCGCACCCCATCCACGCCTTGCAGGCGAATGGCGCGCAGGCCGACGGATTGATCAAGCAACTGTAATCCATGCCTTTTGCACAGCGCGGTGGCAGCCCTTACAGCCACCTCACGCGCCCGCGTCAGCCGGTACCAGCTCGCGATCAGCGCAGCGAGGCCCAGCAGCCAGAAAAGATCGGAAACAGAGTTCATGCCGCCAGTGTGTGGCCGGAGCGCGCCCACCACAAGTGGCGGATCAAAGGTTCAGGCGCAGTGACAGGTCGATGGCGCGGATGTTCTTGGTGAGGGCCCCGCTGGAAATGAAATCCACGCCGGTGTCGGCGATCGCCCGGATGGTATCGATCTCCACGTTGCCGGAAACCTCCAGCGGCATGCGGCCGGCGGTAAACGCGACGGCGGCTTTCAGCATCTCGGGCGTGAAGTTGTCCAGAAGTGCCCGATCCGCCCCGGCTTCCAGAGCCTGGGCCAGCTCATCCAGCGTCTCCACTTCCACGATCAGTGGCAGGGAAGGGTGGATACGGCGCGCAGCGCTCACGGCGGCCGGGATGCCGCCCGCGGCGATGATGTGGTTTTCCTTCAGCATCATGGCATCGAACAGGCCGATGCGATGGTTGGTGCCGCCGCCACAAAGCACCGCGTACTTCTGCGCGCGGCGCAGGCCCGGGATCGTCTTGCGGGTATCGAGCACACGCGTCTTCGTGCCTGCGATAGCGTCGGCGTAGCGCGATGTCACCGTGGCCGTGGCCGAGAGCAGCTGCAGGAAATTAAGGGCGGTGCGCTCAGCGGTCACCAGCGCGCGGGCCTTACCGGCAATGCGGCAGATCGCCGAGCCGGCCGCCATCCGATCCCCATCAGCAGCGAGCCACTCGATCTGCACGGCCGGATCGAGCTTGCGGAACGCGGCATCGAACCATGCCGTGCCGCAGAGCACGGCATCCTCGCGGCAGGTGAGCACCGCGGTGGCGTTGGCGTTCGGATCGAGCAGGTCGGCGGTGGCATCACCGGGGCCGACGTCTTCGCCGAAAGCGCGATCGATATCGGCGAGGATCTCGCTAGCCGGCGGCAAGGCGCCGGCAAGGTTCGGATGGGTCATCGGCTCACGCGTTTTCGGGTGTGCGCAGCCGCTCGACGATGGCATCCATGGCGCGATCGAACAACAGCGTGGAATCCAGCACGCGGGCGGTGCCCTGGGCAAACGCCTGGGCGAGGCCGGCGAGGCTGTGGTCGGCGACCTTCAGGCCGCGGCGGTTCACGAACAGGAAGCGGCCGCTGATAGGGCTCACCCACGACAGCTTGGCGCGGTCGGTGGTGCCGTCCTCGGCCGTGAATTCCAGCCACTGGCCCACCTTCAGCTCGCGCGCCTGCGACAGGTAGCGCTCGTCGAAGGCTTCATCGGCAAGCACTTCGGCTTCGTCGTCGGGTTCCGGCTCGAGCACGGGTTCTTCGATCGCCTGGATGGCTTCCGGCAGCGGCATGGCGTTGGCGACCAGCGTGCCATTATCGGCTTCCGGCGATACCTCGCCCAGTTGCTGGCGGTAGAACGCGTGCAATTGGGCGAGCAACTGCTCGGTATCGGCTTCCTGGAACGCGACCGATGCAAGGCCCCGGCGCAACGAGCGCTCGATGCCCGGGAGCAACGCACGCAGGTCACGGCGGCTGTTCGTGTCGTGTACCGGCCTGGCGCTCGCGACGAAGTGATCGATGAAGCGGAGCGAATCGGTGAACTCGGCGGATTCCTCGCCCTGGCGGAGCAGGGTGAGCACCACGTAGTTGGCCCATGCGCGCGTAAGCACGCCATAAATCAGCGGCGGCAGGTTGGCGCCGGCGGTACGGCCGACGATCTCCTGCGCAGCGCGGCGGCGTGCCTGTTCGAGCTTTTCGCGGCCGCGAGTGGATTCAGCCACGCGCTGTTCTGCCAACTCGGCGCGCTTGCGGGCGACGTCGAGGAAATCCTGCAGTTCGGCGGCCAGGCGGTCGAAGATGGCGATGTCGTCATCGAACTCGTGCAGCAGGCGCTCGACGATCGACTTCACCTTGTCGAACAAGCGCCCATCGCGGTCACCCTCAGACGACCAGCCCTTCGCGGCATCGGCCAGCGCATCGAGCAGCTGGCGTGCCGGGTGCGACTTGTGCGCGAACATCCGGCGATCGAGCAGGGCCACCTTGAGGTAGGGAATCTGCAGGCGCGAAAGCAGCACCTGCATCTCGGCCGGCAGGTTGCGGTCTTCAAGAATGAACTCGAAGAGCATGCCCACCAGGTCGATCGTGTCTTCATCCACGCCAGAAACGTGCGCGGTGTGCTGGCCGCGCAGCTGGCCGATCTGCGTGAGCAGCTGTTCTTTCAGCTGCGCCACATCGCGCGCCATCTCGCCCTGGCTTGCCAGCTGTGCGGCACTGGCCGGCAGGGTGGTGATCTGGCTTTGCAGAAGCGTAAGGGCGCCCAGCAGTTCGGCCGGGCTGGGCAGCGGGCCTAGCGGCAGTGCGACGCCTTGCGCATGTACCGCCGCGCCCGACGCATCGGTGGGCAGGGCGCCGCGACGCGCGGAGAACAAGGCGTGCAACGAATGCATGAATTCAGCGGCCGCCGCATCGGTCACCGGCGCGGCAGGCCCATGCACCACGGGCGTTGCCGTGGAATCCGGGCCAGTCGGCGCAGGAGCGTCGCTGCGGCGGGTAGAAATCTCGTGGCGCAACTGCGGAAGAACACCCGCGGCGGCCAGTTCGTTATTGATGTCGTCGTAAAGCTCGTCGATGCCGGCCAGCACGTAGCGATCGAACAGCTTGTAGATGATGAGCTTGACGCGCACCTCCACCAGCAGCTCGCGCAGGGCCTGGCGGAACGCGTTGGCCAGCGACGCCGGGCCCACCGGGTTGCTGGCGTCATCCATCTTGTTGCCGCCGCAGATCACGGAGAGGCGCTGGTTCACGGCGAACAGGGCGCGCGCCAGGCGCTGCTCGTTCTTGCCGACCATGGAGGTCACAGCCAGCGACTCTTCAAGCTCGTTCTCGCCGACCAGGCTCAGTTCGATATTGGCGAGGGGCCGGGTATGCGAATCGGCATCGGGGGCGCGCATGCGGCCCGCCGAAAAATCGGCCAGGTCACGAGCGACCTGGCCGAGGAAGGTACGCTCGACGATCGCGCGCTTTTTTCGCACCTCGCGCATGCCATCGAAGAACTGGGTCTGCGCCGCGTTGTTCTCGGCCTTTTCAGCCAGGTCGAACAGCGCGTCGTCGATGTTCTCGAACATGTTGCTGGCCAGCGCGTGCAGGCGCTTGGTCGCCAGGCCGCGAACGGTTGCCAGAAGAGCGCCCACACGGTCGCTGCGCGGATCCAGGCGCTGGCTAAGATCGACCACGTTGGACGGTTCGCTCGCGTTACTCATCGCGCATCCTGGAAAAAACTTAGGCCCCCGCCTGAGGAAGTCATTGTGCGGGAACTAGGGCCTCAAAGTGTGACCTTCGTCACGGATTGTGCGCGCGACCTGCGTCTGCCGCAAACCCTGCCAGCTGCGTGGTACCGATGCCGGATTCGGGCAGCATGACGGGGATGCCGTCATCGACCCGGTAGACCACCTGGCCATCGGTGGTGATCAGCCCCTCGGAGAGGGGTTCGGCCACCTTTTCACCGGCCACGGTATCGACCGTACCGGCCTTGATGGCGGTATTGAGCTGGTCGCGCTCGGTGGCGGTAAGGGGGCGCAGGGGGCGCTTGCTGACGGGGCAGCAGAGGATGTCGATGAGGCGCTTGTCCATGGATGCGGCCCGGGCGGGCCAACCTTATTAAATCGAATGTACGTACAATAACGACTTTTGGGTGCTCCGGCCATGACTGCCAACAAGGGTAGCGAAGCCTCCGGACCGCGCGTCGGCGTGGTGATGGGTTCGCGTTCGGACTGGGAAACGATGGAGCACGCCTCCGCCATGCTGACCCGCATGGGTATCGTCCACGAGGTGCGTGTCGTCTCCGCCCACCGTACCCCCGACCTGCTGTTCGACTATGCCGATGGCGCCCGCGCCCGCGGCATCCAGGTGATCATCGCTGGCGCCGGCGGTGCGGCCCACCTTCCCGGCATGCTGGCCGCCAAGACGGCGCTGCCTGTTTTCGGTGTGCCGGTCCAGTCCAAGGCCCTGAACGGCATGGATTCGCTCCTTTCCATCGCCCAGATGCCGGCCGGCATCCCCGTGGGCACCCTGGCCATCGGTCGCGCCGGTGCCACGAATGCCGCCCTGCTGGCCGCCTCGGTATTGGCCCTGCACGACCCGGCCGTGGCCGATGCCCTGGACGCATTCCGCGCCGAGCAGACCAACACGGTCCTCGATAACCCGGATCCGCGCACGTGACCCGCAAGCTCCCCACCGTCGGCATCCTCGGTGGCGGGCAGCTGGCCCGCATGCTCTCCCTGGCGGCCGCGCCGCTGGGCGTTCGCACGCTCGTGGTGGATGGCAGCGCTGATGCCTGTGCGGGCCAGGTCACCGAGCTGTTGGTGGCCGACTGGTTCGATGATGCGGCCCTGGATGCGTTCGCGCAGCGGGTGGATGTCGTCACTTTCGATTTTGAGAACGTGCCGGCCGCGGTCGCCGAGCGGCTGGCCGGCAAGGTGCCCGTATTCCCGGGCCCGCGCGCGCTGGCTGTGGCCCAGGATCGCCTGAGCGAAAAGACCCTGTTCCGCGAGTGCGGCCTGGGCACCCCCGAGTTCGAGCCGGTGGATACGTGCGAGGATTTGATCCGGGCGGTGGAGCGCATCGGCGCCCCCGCCGTGTTGAAGACCCGCCGCCTCGGTTACGACGGCAAGGGCCAGTTCCGCCTGAAAACGGCCGCCGACATCGACGCCGCCTGGGCTGCGCTGGGCGAGGCGGCAGGGCAGGTGGGCCTGATCCTCGAGGCCTTCGTGCCGTTCGAGCGCGAAGTCTCGGTGGTGGCCGTGCGTGGCCGCGATGGATCGTTCCGCAGCTGGCCGCTGACCCGCAACTGGCACGTCGACGGCGTGCTTTCGCTCAGCCTGGCCCCGGCCCCGGGTTCCACGGATGAGCTGGAACGCGAGGCGAACGCCCACGCCCGCAAGGTGGCCGAGGCCCTCGACTACGTCGGTGTGTTTGCCCTGGAACTCTTCGTGTGCAATGGCCGCCTGCTGGGCAACGAGATGGCGCCGCGGGTGCATAACTCCGGCCACTGGACCATCGAAGGCGCGCACACCAGCCAGTTCGAGAACCACATTCGCGCCGTGCTGGGCCTGGCCCTTGGCGATACGGGCGTGCGTGGCCCCAGCGCCATGCTGAACTGGATTGGCGACATGCCCGATCCCACGCCGGTGTTGTCCGTGGCCGATGGCCACTGGCACGACTACGGGAAAGAGGGCCGTCCGGGCCGCAAGGTCGGCCATGCCACCGTGTGCGCCCAGGATGCCGGCAGCCTGCGCGAAAAGCTGGCCGCCGTTGGCAAGGGCCTGGGCCGCGAGGGCCAGGTGCAGCCGGCGATCGACGCACTGGGCTAACCCGGCGTTCGCAAAAGAAGCAAAAAAAGGCCGGGCTGCGAAGCCCGGCCTTTTCGTTTAACTGGCTTTTCGCGTGCAAGCACGCTCCTACAGAAGGCCGTCGAAGGTTGTGGCCGTGCACTAGTAGGAGCGCGTTTGCGCGCGATCGGTGTTACCTCAAGCCAGGTTCTTCGCCGCGAACTCCCAGTTCACGATGGCCCAGAAGTTCTCAAGATACTTCGGGCGAGCGTTGCGGTAGTCGATGTAGTACGCGTGTTCCCACACGTCCGCCGTGAACAGCGGCTTGTCGCTGCCGGTGATCGGGGTGGCGGCGTTGGAGGTGTTCACGATGGCCAGCGAGCCATCCGGGCGCTGCACCAGCCAGGTCCAGCCCGAACCGAAGTTGCCGGCGGCCTGCTTGTTGAACTCTTCCTTGAACTTGTCGACCGAGCCGAACGCCTTGGTCAGCGCATCGGCCAGCTTGGCCGGCGGCTCGGCCTGCTGCGAGGCGGGGCGCATCGAGTGCCAATAGAACGTGTGGTTCCAGATCTGCGCGGCGTTGTTGAAGATGCCGCCGGAGGACGTCTTGACGATGTCTTCCAGGCTCTTGCCCTCGAACTCGGTGCCTTTCACCAGGTTATTGAGGTTCGTGACATAGGTCTGGTGGTGCTTGCCGTAGTGAAACTCGAGGGTTTCGGCGGAGATGTGCGGCTCCAGGGCATTCTTCTCATAAGGAAGCGGGGGAAGTTCGAACGCCATTGTCTGGACTCCTTAGCGGTGGCTGGGGGGAAAAGGATGAAGCAGGGCGCGGCCCGCGCGGCTGCTACACTATGAAACATTCAGCATTCTAATGATGAAACCCGACCTATGGACGTCGTAGACGAGATCAAGGCCATCGTGGCGGCACATCCGATCGTGCTTTTCATGAAGGGCACGCCCGAATACCCGACTTGCGGCTTCTCCGATCGTGCGGTGAAGGCGCTGGAGGCGGCGGGCGCGACGTTCCATTCGGTGAACGTGCTGGCCGATCCGCGCATCCGCGCCGGCCTGCCGCACTACTCGAACTGGCCCACGTTCCCGCAATTGTTCCTCCTAGGGGAGTTCATTGGCGGTTGCGACATCGTGGAAGACCTGCATGCGGCGGGTGAACTCAAGCGCATGGCCGCCGATGTGGCGGGGGCCGAGTCGTGAGCATGCTGCCCTCCGCGCGCTTGCCTGAAGGCTGGGCGGCCACGCCGGGCGCACTCGCGGGCCGGGTGTACCTCGTTACCGGTTCCACGGGCGGGCTGGGTGGAGAGACCGCCCGCGCCATCCTGCGCGCCGGCGGCACGGTGGTCATCACCGGCCGCAAGGTACGCCCGCTGGAAAAGCTCTACGACGAACTGGTGTCGCTGGGTGGCCCGCAGCCGGTCATCCACCCGCTGGACCTGGAAAGCGCCACGCCAAACGACTACGCCGCGCTGGCCGAAGGCCTGGAAAAGGAGTTCGGCCGGCTCGATGGCGTGGTTCACGCCGCGGCACATTTCAACGAACTGACCCCCATGGCCATGCACAAGCCGGATGACTGGCTGCGGGCCATGCAGGTGAATGTTTCGGCCCCGTTCGCGCTTACCCAGGCGTGCATGCCCTTGCTTACCGGGGGCGATGACAGCGCGGTGGTATTCGTTCTGGACGATCCCGAGCTGGTGTCGCGTGCCCACTGGGGCGGTTACGGGGTTTCCAAGGCCGCCGTGGAGCGCATGGCGGCCGTACTGCATGCCGAGCACCGCGGTGGCGCCATGCGCGTACACGCGTTGCTCCCCGCACCCATGCGTACCGCGCTGCGGCGCGCCGCTTACTACGGCGAAAACACCCTTGAGCGGCCCCTGCCCACCGCCTCCGCCGAAGCCATCGTGTACCTCCTTTCCGGAGCCGGCGCGGATGCGCGCGGCACGGTGCTGGATATACGCCACACCCACTGATTTACCGCTTTTTAGGAGTACCTCCCCATGGAAACGCAGATGACGACGTTATCCGCGGGTATCCTGCTGTTCCTGATCATGGACCCGCTGGGCAACATCCCGCTTTTCCTTGCCCTGCTGAAGGACGTGCCGCCGCAGCGGCGCCGCAAGGTCATGATCCGCGAGCTGCTGATCGCGCTGGGCGTGCTGGTGGCGTTCCTGCTGGGTGGCCAGTTCATCCTCAAGCTGCTGCAGCTGCGCCAGGAGTCGGTCAGCATCGGCGGCGGCATCGTGCTGTTCCTGATCGGCATCCGCATGGTGTTCCCCCCGGTGGAGGGTGGTGTGTTCGGCAAGCCCGGCGAAGGCGAGCCGTTCATCGTGCCCATGGCCATCCCTGGTGTGGCCGGCCCCTCGGCCATGGCGGCGCTGCTGCTGCTCACCAATTCCCAGCCGGGCCGCACGGCGGAGTGGGGCATCGCGCTGTTCCTCGCCTGGCTCACCACCTCGATCATCCTGCTCAGTTCCACCTTCCTGTTCAAATGGTTGGGTGAGAGCGTGCTCACCGCCATGGAGCGCCTGATGGGCATGCTGCTCATCGCCCTTTCGGTGCAGATGTTCCTGGGCGGCCTCTCGTCCTATTTGCACATTGCCGTATGAACATACGTGGCGGTAGGGTAACTGTCATAATTGCCCGCGAGCATGGGCGGCGCCGGGACTGACCCGGCACCGGGCATGGGCAAAGCCCCGGGAAGGGGCCAAGAAGGGTGTTCAAAGGCACTATGACAAACCACGACTCCGCACCGCGCCCGCACGGTCCGCACCGTTCGACGTCCAAGGGAGCCACATCATGCTGAGCATCGATCGCACCCTGCAGGAACGCCTGCCATGGCTGGCCCAGCACCCGAAGCTGCGCAAGCCGCTTACCGGGCTGCTTGGTACGCTGGCCCACGAGCAACGCTTCAACGGTGTACTTGAGGCCCTGCGCGATACCCAGGGCATTGAGTTCGCCGAGCGCGTGCTTGAACACCTGGGCGTCAGCTGCCGGGTCACCGAGCGCGAGCGCGAAAATATCCCGGTGGAAGGGCCGCTGATCGTCGTGGCCAACCACCCGCTGGGCATGGTCGATGCCATGGCCCTGGTCCAGTTGATCGCCTCGGTGCGCCGCGATATCCGCATCCTGGGTAACGATGTGCTGGCCGCCGTGCCGCAAATGGGGCCGCTGTTGTTGCCCGTCGATATCTTCGGCAAGGGCGCCACGTCACGCATGCGCGCTTTGTTCCGCAGCATCGAAGCGGGCGAAGTGCTGGTGATGTTCCCCGCGGGCGAAGTATCCCGCGTGCGCGCCAGTGGCGTGCGCGATGGCAAGTGGTCGGATGGCTTCGCCCGTATCGCGGCGAAGGCCGGCATCCCGGTGCTGCCTGTGCATATCAATGCGCGCAACTCGGTGGCGTTCTACGGCCTCTCCATGCTGGCCAAGCCGCTGAGCACGGCCATGCTTCCGCGCGAGGCCACCTCGGGCAAGCAGCGCTTGGGCATCCGTATCGGCAAGCTGGTGGATGCCGATGAGTTGAAGCAGGTCAGCGGCGGTTCCTCGGAGCGCGCGGCCAAGTTGATGCGCCGCCACGTTTACCGCGTGGGCCAGCAGCGTGGCCTGATCTTCGGTGGGCAGACGCCGCTGGCGCACCCGGAGCCGATCGAACGCGTGGTCGCTGAGCTGGAAAAGGCCGAAGTGCTGGCCGAGCTCGGTGGCGGCAAGAAGGCGTTGCTCGTGCAGGGTTCCAGCGACAGCGCCGTGCTGCGTGAGATCGGCCGCCTGCGCGAGCTTACGTTCCGTCGGGTGGGCGAGGGCACGGGCAAGCGCCGCGACCTTGATGCCTACGATCCGTATTACGAGCATCTGGTGTTGTGGGATGAGAAGGCGCTGCGCATCGTCGGTGCGTATCGCTTCGGCCACGGTGGCAAGTTGATTGCCGAGCGCGGCATGAGCTCGCTGTATACCTCCAGCCTGTTCGATTATTCGCCGGCGCTGGAGTCACGCCTGGCGCAGGGCCTGGAACTCGGCCGCAGCTTTATCGCACCGGCGTATTGGCGCTGGTCGCGTGCGCTCGACCAGCTGTGGCAGGGCATTGGCCTGTACCTGCAGCGGCATAAGGATGTGCGTTACCTGTTCGGCCCGGTGAGCATGTCGGCGGCGATCCCGCGCGAAGGCCGTGAATGGATCGCGGCGGCGCACCAGCACTTCTTTGGCGTGCAGGGCCTTGCAGCCGCGCGCCAGCCGTTCGTGATTCCGCAGGAGACGCTGGCGCAGGTGCGTGCGGAGCTGGAAGGCCTGGATGCGGCGGGTGGCCTGGGCAAGCTGAAGAATCGCCTGGATGCGTTGGGTGTGACGTTGCCGGTGTTGTATCGCCAGTACGTGGATCTGGTGGACCCGGAGGGCGTGCAGTTCCTGGCGTTCGGCGAGGATCCGGATTTTGCAGGCTGCGTGGATGGCCTGGTGATGCTGGACCTGATGAGCCTGAAGCCGGCCAAGCGCGCACGCTACCTGGGCAAACAAGACTGACGCACCGCCTCCGGCCTGGCACGCGCTGGGCCTGTAGGAACGTGCTTGCACGCGATAAGCCTACGAAGCAGGGAAGCCGTAGCGTGAGGTAACCAGAAAAGGCCGCGAGCAATCGCGGCCTTTTTCTTGGGTGCGACTCGGGCGGCCTTGCCTTCGGCTTCGCGCTATCGAACCGGCTCATTCGCGCAAAGGAATGAACCTCTCGATCGATTATCTCCGAACGTAGGAAAAGCCGAATCGCCCCGCATGAAAAAAGCATCAAGGTTTCGACAAATTGTCATTGTGTGATGCTAGCCTATTGATTATCTCAGGGCAGGACCTCCCGCTTTAAACCAGGGTTGCCGCGGCGGGCGGCGCTATCAGGACCTTTTGTGCTCGGTATGCGTACCGAGCGCATTGCTGCGTCCGGATAAAACGTTTTTTCTTGCGCCTGCGTAATAAATAACGAGTGCCCAATTAATCGCAATTAATAGCGATAGAAGAAATTTTTTTCGATTTACCCGTTACCAATAACTTGCATCACACCAGGAAACCAGTCGATGAATCGCAATACCCTTTCGGCAGCGATCGCCTTCTCGCTTTGCCTTGCCGCCGGCGCCGCCGTCGCCCAGGACAGCCAGGACCAGGCCGCGACCACCACCCAGCGCGCCACGGTGACCAGCACCTCCAACACCTCCAACGCCAACGCGACGCGCCGTGACGCTGAGCAGATGAGCGCGGTGTCGGTGAAGGCGAACTCGCTGTCGCTGGGCGGCGGCCTGATGCAGATCCAGGACGCCCCGAAGGCCGTTTCGACCATCTCCCGCGACGCCATCGTGCAGGCCTCGCCGGGTGCCAACTTCACCCAGATCATTGAATCGATCCCGGGCGTGGTCGCTTCCACCGATGACTTCACCGGCACCAACGACGGCAACGCCACCGTGCGCGGCTTCCCGCTCGACGAAGTGGGCGTGACCGTGAACGGCGTGCCCATCAACGACAGCGGCAACTACAAGATCTACCCGACCGAATACGGCGACACCGAAAACATGGGTGACGTCACGGTTCAGCAGGGTTACCCGGACAACAGCGCGCCGATCCCGGGCGCCGCCGGTGGCTCGATCGCGTGGGTGACGGTCGATCCGTCGCACACCGCCGGCCTGGATTTCAGCCAGTCGCTCGGCAGCAACAGCTACCACCGCACGTTCTTCCGCCTGAACACCGGCGACACCGGCCCGGTGCGTTCGTGGATCTCGTACTCGAACAACGAAACCCACCTGTGGCGCGGCCGCGGCACCTCGAAGGTGACCAAGGTCGATGCGAAGTCCGTCTGGACGATCGATGACCAGAACACGGTGACGGCATCGGTGCAGTACAACCGCGAAGTGAAGACGAACTACGAGTCGCTCACCAAGGCGCAGGCTGCTACCGAATACAAGCAGAGCTACCCGGGCATCTACAAGCCGGGCAGCAACGACACCAACTTCTACATGCTCCACCAGAACCCGTTCCGTAACTACCTGGCCAGCCTGGATGGTGAGTTCACCCTGTCCAGCAATCTGCACCTGTCGGTGATTCCGTACTTCCAGTACGGCTTCGGCGGTGGCGGCTCGGGCACCACGTTCACGGAATACGCGGGCGCCACCGGCGGCAACTACTACAAGACCGTGCCGTATGACCTGAATGGCGACGGCAAGGTGGGCGGCACCGCGCTGGTTAACTCGTACAGCACCTCGGTCACCTACCGCCCGGGTATCGTCATCAAGTTCAACCAGGACCTGAGCGACACCAACAGCCTGGAATACGGCGTGTGGGCCGAGCGCCCGCGCCAGCAGCAGAACCAGGCGTTCATCCCGACCGACTACAGCACGGGCATCCCGTACGACATCTGGGCGCGCAAGGGTTCGCGCATCACCTACCCGGACGGCACCCCGCAGATGTCGTACCAGCAGTACACGACCACGACCAACGAGAAGGCGTTCGTGTCGGATAACTGGAACCCGACCGATGCGCTGACCCTGACCGGCAGCGTGGCCTACGTGTGGTCCAAGCGTGATGGCGACATCGTCGAGTTCCCGAACTCCGACGGCTCGATCTCCACGGCCGGCAAGACCAGCACCAAGAGCGCGGCGTACGGCGCATCGCCGGTCGGCACGTTCCACAAGTGGACGCCGACGTTCGGTGCGAAGTACCAGCTTAACGACGAGAACCAGGTTTACCTGGGCATTGGCCGCACGTTCCGTGCCCCGATCAACGGCGCGGTGCTGAGCAACGCCCTGTACGGCACCGGTTCGAACAACGCCAACCCGCTGCCGAACAAGCCGGAAACGGCGACCTCGGCCGACCTGGGCTGGCGTTTCTACGGTGAGCGCGCGTCGTTCAGCGTCGATGCGTTCGCTGCCAACTTCAGCAACAAGCAGGTGTCGGGCTACGACGAGGCCACGGGCCTCACCGTCTACACCCAGCTGGGCAAGGTGCATAACCGCGGCCTGAGCATGGAAGGCAGCTACAAGATCGACGACCACTTCAAGCTCTATGCGAACTACACCTACCTGCGTTCGCGCATGCAGGATGACCTCGATACGCTGGGCGACGGCATCTACTACACGAAGGGCAAGACGCTGATCAACGCCCCGCGTAATGCCGGCTATGTCAGCTTCAACTACGACAATGGTCCGTTCTGGGCAGCGATCAACGCCAAGTACCAGGGTTCGATCTGGGGTGACTGGTCCAACACGGAGCGCGTGGGTGGCTATACCACGTTCAACCTCGATGCCGGCTGGAACTTCGACGATTTCTCGTCGATGTTCCGCAAGCCCTACATCAAGCTGAACGTCTATAACCTGACCGACAAGAAGGCGCTCACCTACGCCTCGAACGCCACCTCGTCGCTGGCCTCGAACCCGGCCAAGATCAAGGATCCGAACGGCGTTGTCCTTTACGCCTCGGCCCCGTACTACTCGGTCCTGCCGGAGCGTACGGTCATGGTGACCTTCGGCGCGTCGTTCTTCTAAGCGCACCCACCCAGGTTCTGGCCTGACAAGGCGCCCCTCCGCCCGGAGGGGCGCCTTTTTTTTAACGTCGAGATCTCATATGACACGCGACGGGTGCACGATCGCAAGGATCGTGGCTGACGTGTCGCTCTTTTGCGAATGCTCGTAAAATCATTAACTTACAAGTACTTGATCGATCTAAAAAAGGCCAAAAAGGCGTACGTTCTTGGACCTTTTCCTATCGCAACTTGTTACGGCGATGTAATAAACTTCATCTAGTCTTTACGGACCGCTGTCCTTCCGAGACCGCTGGGCGATGCCGCTCGGGTCAGGGGAAAACCGAAGAATCGTTGTTGCCTTCCAGAGGTTGGGCGTGTTGCGACGCCCTTCTTTCCAGCTTTTTTTCTCGCGAAATTGTGAGGTTCGTTACATGCAGAAGCGTATCCGCGCCAAACTCCTGCCGTTGGCCATTGCGTCGCTTATCGCGTCGCCCGCCGCCTTCGCCCAGGAGACGTCGTCGACGATCAGCGGCCGTGTCCTTGATAGCGCCGGCCAGCCCGTCGCCAACGCCACCGTCGTCATCGTCCACGAGCCGTCGGGCACCACCAAGACGACGACCACGGACGCCAGCGGCCGTTATTCGGCCCAGGGCCTGCGCGTCGGCGGTCCGTTCGACGTGACCGCGACCAAGGACGGCACGCCGTCCGCCCGTCAGGACAATGTGTACCTGCAGCTGGGCGCCGACACCGCCGTGAACCTCACGTCGGGTGCCGCGGCCAACGCCGCTGATGCCACCGCGCTCGGCGCCGTCACCGTTTCTGCCGTTTCGGGCCAGTTCTCGTCGGAGAACAAGGGCCTGGGCACCAACATTTCGCAGGCACAGCTGAAGGCCGTGCCGGCTCCCAGCGGCAACATCGCTGATATCGCCCGCCTCGACCCGCGCGTGAACGTCGATCACGGCACGGGTGCCATCTCGGCCAACGGCCAGAACGCCCGCATGAACACCATCAAGGTCGATGGCCTTGGCGTGGGCGACCCGTTCGGCCTGAACGGCACGGGCTTGCCGACCGTCGGTTCGCCGGTCTCGATGGATACCCTCGAGTCGTTCAACGTCTCGACCGCCAACTATGATGTCGGCTCCGACACGATCGGTGCGGACATCAACGCCGTCACCAAGTCGGGTACGAACGAGTTCCACGGCTCGGTGTATTACGGCTTCAAGAACGCATCGAGCATGGTCGGCGACGCCGGCTGGATCAACAACGGCGCAGACCGCGAGTACACCGAGTTCGACCGTAACTGGAAGGCCGGTGCCACCGTCGGCGGCCCGATCATCAAGGACAAGCTGTTCTTCTTCGCCGGTTACGAGAAGGAAGAAGTGACGGGCCTGAGCTCGGGCGCCGTGAACGGCCTCGATCCGTCGATCCCGAACTCGACCAACAACAAGGTCTCGTCGACTGATCTCCAGCGCACGATCGATGCCGCCCGTGGCCTGGGCCTCACCCCGGGTTCGCTCGGCGCCAACGGTGGCACGCTCACCGACAAGCGCTACATCGCAAAGATCGACTGGAACATCACCGACGGCCACCGCATGAACCTTGCGTACTCGCGTACCAAGGAAGTGAAGCCCAACCCGCAGGGTAATGGCGCTTCCACGATCGGCCTGTCCAGCTACTGGTACACAGTCAATTCCGATATCAAGAACTACACGCTGCAGTCGTTCGACGACTGGAACGACGTGTTCTCGTCGGAAACCAAGATCGGCTACAGCGACTACTCGCTGAACCGCTCGGTCGACACGCAGCAGCCGCAGATTGGCGTTCGCGTCAATAATGGTGCCGCTGCAAACCTGAACACCGGTCCGACGATCAACCTCGGCGAGGACCAGTTCTCGCACTACAACGCTGCGTCGGTGAAGACCCTGAACGCCATGTGGGCCGGCACGCTTTACCTCGATGAGCACACCATCAAGGGTGGCTTCGAGTGGGAGCGCAACCGCATCTACAACCTGTTTGGCCGCACGGAGTTCGGTGCGTATACCTTCGGCAATGGCATCGATAGCTTCGCCAGGGGCCTGTACAGCAACTACTCGCTCTACCAGCCGGCTCCGGGTTACAGCCTGAACGACATCGCCGCCCAGTGGGAACTGCGCCGCAATACGTTCTTCCTGCAGGATACCTGGCAGCCGACCGATAACCTGTCGGTGCAGTTCGGCTTCCGCGTCAACAAGTACCTGACCGACGACAAGCCGCTCTACAACGCCACGTTCGCGTCGAAGTACGGCTTCAGCAACGCAAACACGATCAACGGCAGCAAGCTGGTTGAGCCGCGTCTGTCGTTCAATTACACCTTCGACAGCGAGTACAAGACCCAGCTGCGCGGTGGCGTTGGCCTGTTCCAGTCCGATCCGCCGACCGTGTGGATGACGAACCCGTACCAGAACAACGGTATCAACATCGTCACGTACTCCTACGACCGCCAGCCGGACGGCGTGACCTGTAAGCTTGGCACTCAGTTCCTTCCGTGCCCGGCGTTCAGCGCAAATCCGCTCGATCAGAAGACCAGCGGCCCCGGAACGGTTCCGCAGCAGGCTGTCGATACCGTCGACAAGAACTTCAAGCTGCCGAGCGTGTGGAAGTCGTCGATCGCGTTTGATCGCGAGCTGCCGTGGCAGGGCATCATCGCCAGCCTTGAGTACCAGCACCTCGACGTGCAGGACGGCATCTTCTATCAGAACCTGAATATCGGTAACCCGACGGGTATCATGCCGGACGGTCGGTTCACGTATTACGGCTGCATTGGTGGCTCGACCCCGGTTGGCGGCAGCACGGGCGTGAACTGCACCGGCAATGCGAATCTGCGCAACGGTGCGTCGGTCACGGGTAATAACTCGCGCATTCGCGCCGATGGTCGCTTCGCCCAGGGCGTTACCTACCTCACCAACACCTCCAAGGGTGGTGCTGACACGGTCACGCTGTCGTTCTCGAAGCCGATGGAAAACGGCTGGTCGTGGAGTGTTGCCGCCACCGGCGGTCACGCCACCGAAGTGAACCCGGGTACCTCCAGCCAGGCAACGTCGAACTACTCGAACAATGCCTGGACCAACCCCAACGAAGACGTTGCTTCCACGTCGAACACCAACATCGCCAAGCGCCTCAACGCTTCGGTGACGTGGCAGCACAACTTCTTCGGCGATTACGCCACCACGATCAGCGCCTTCTACGACGGCCACTCGGGCGTGCCGTATAGCTGGGTGTTCGGTAACGACGCCAATGGTGACTCTTACTCGCGTGACCTGGCCTACATCCCGACCCGCAACGACGGCACGGTGTTCCGCACCACGGCCGGTGCCGCGGCTTCGGATGCGCTGGTTAACCAGTTCTACGATTACATCCAGGGCAACAGCAGCCTGCGCAAGAACCAGGGCAAGGTGGCTCGCCGCAACGATGCTACGTCGGCATGGGTGAATCAGATCGATCTGGGTCTTAGCCAGGAAATCCCGGGCATCTTCAAGGGCAACAAGGGTGAGATCCGTCTCGACGTCTACAACTTCCTGAACCTGCTCAACAAGGATTGGGGACAGCAGTCGTACGTCGGCTTCCCGTACACCCGTACGCTGGCCAACTTCGGCGGTGTGGATGCGAGCGGCAACTACATCTACCAGCTCCCGACCGACTCGCAGGGCAACTACGCCCCGGGTTCGAAGGCTGTGTACGATGCGCCGACCGACAACAGCGCGACCAAGCTGAACCCGGTCTCGCGTTGGTCTGCCACGCTGACGGTGCGTTACACGTTCTAAGCAGGGCTTAGGCCTTACGAGGAACCCGAAACCGGCATCCGCAAGGGTGCCGGTTTTTTTGTGGTCCGCGGATCGCGCGCAAGCGTGCTCCTGCAGGGTTAAGGCCTGCCTGGGCATGCGTTGGCCCTGTAGGAGCGTGCTTGCACGCGATCGGGGTTGCGGCGGACTTGACCCCCGCCGCGCCCCCGCGTGATCCTAGGCAGTCCGCTCCTGTTCCGGAGCGGGGTTCGCCGCTAATTCGCGGTCAGAAGGACATGTAAGTCAATGAATGCTCAACATTTCGGGGAGCCGATCACCGGCAAGACGGTCAGCGCCCGGGTCTCGCCCGCTGGCGGCCTCGATATCCTTTCCCGTAACGAAGTGGCGCGCCTGCGTGATGCCAGCGGGTCGGGCCTGCACCAGCTCCTGCGCCGTTGCGCGCTGGCGGTGCTCACCTCGGGCAACCTTTCCGACGATCCGGGCTCGATGTTCGAGCAGTACCCGGATTTCGACATCCAGGTGCTGCAGGAAGATCGCGGCATCAAGATCGAGCTGAAGAACGCGCCTGAGCAGGCCTTCGTCGACGGCCGCATCATTCGCGGTATCAACGAGCTGCTCGTGGCCGTGGTGCGCGATATCGTTTATGTGTCGACCCAGCTGGAAGCCGGCGCGTTCGATCTGGACGATAGCGTGGGCATTACCCACAGCGTGTTCGAGATCCTGCGCAATTCGCGCATCCTGCGCCCGCAGGTCGATCCGAACCTGGTAGTGTGCTGGGGTGGCCACTCGATCTCGCGCGACGAGTACGAGTACACCAAGCGCGTGGGTTACCAGCTTGGCCTGCGCAGCATGGATATCTGCACGGGTTGCGGCCCGGGCGCCATGAAGGGGCCCATGAAGGGCGCGACCATCGCCCACGCCAAGCAGCGCCGCAAGGGCAACCGCTATATCGGTGTGACCGAGCCGGGCATCATCGCGGCTGAGTCGCCCAACCCGATCGTGAACAACCTGGTGATCATGCCGGACATCGAAAAGCGCCTCGAGGCGTTTGTCCGCCTGGGTCACGGCATCATCGTGTTCCCGGGTGGCGTCGGTACGGCGGAAGAAATCCTGTACATGCTCGGCATCCTGCTGCTGCCGAAGAACAAGGGCATTCCGTTCCCGCTCATCTTCACTGGGCCGCGCAATTCGGCGCCGTACTTTGAGCAGATCGATCGCTTCCTGCGCCTGTGCCTGGGCGATTCGGTGGCCGAGCATTACAAGATCATCATCGATGATCCGGCGGCCGTCGCGCATGCGATGGTGTCGGGCATCGATAAGGTGCGTAACCACCGCCTGGACAACAAGGATGCGTTCTTCTTCAACTGGGCGCTGGATATCCCGCTGCCGTTCCAGCAGCCGTTCCCGCCGACGCACAACGCCATGTCGGGCCTGGCCCTGCACCGCGATCGCCCGCGCCACGAACTGGCGGCCGATCTGCGCCGTGCGTTCTCGGGCATCGTCGCCGGCAACGTCAAGCCGGAGGGCGTGCGCGCCATTGCCGAGCACGGCCCGTTCGTGATCGATGGCGAGCCGGAGATCATGCGTGCCCTCGATGACCTGCTGAAGGCGTTCGTGGAGCAGCACCGCATGAAGCTCCCGGGCGGCACCGCCTACGAGCCTTGCTACGTCGTTCGTACGTGATCCAAAGGGCAGGGCGGCGCCACGCCGCCCTGCCAGTCGCTGAACGTGACACGGGCGCCCGTGCGGGCGTCACGGGGCCTAGACGGGGCGGCGGGTGAGGATGCAGGCACCCAAGCTATCTGGACACGCCCATGCTCGTCACCGTCCTGCTCGTGATTCTGATTCTCGCCCTCATCGGTGGCCTGCCGACCTGGGGCTATTCGCGCTCGTGGGGCTACGGCCCGAGCGGCGGTATTGGCGTCATCCTCGCCATCATCCTGGTCTGCTGGTTGCTCGGCGTCTTCTGACGGGACCCTCACGTTGCCGCGCATCCTTGGGTAGCATGGCGGGATGCGCGGCGCCCTGGCGGCGGCGCGAGGAGGACCCCATGCCCCGACCCCATCGCCCCGTTCCTGATACCGACCTCCCACTGCCAGGCACCGCACCGCCGCCGTACGATCACGAGCCGGTGGAGCGCCCAGGCCCCGAGCCTGATAGCGACGGCGAGGCGCGCGATCCCTGATGGCGCGTCGTCGAACGACCTGGCCCGGCGAGATCCTTCCTCGATCGTTCTTCCAGCGCGATGCGCGCGAGGTGGGGCCGCAACTGTTGAACAAGGTGCTTGCCTGCGCTGACGGCCGCGCGGGGCGCATCGTCGAGGTCGAAGCCTACGTGGGCGCTATCGATCCGGCGGCCCATACGTATCGTGGCAAGACAAAACGAAACGCAGTGATGTTCGGGCCGGCCGGGCACATGTATGTGTACTTCACCTACGGCATGCACTGGTGCGCCAACACCGTGTGCGGCGACGAAGGCGAGGGGAACGGCGTACTCATTCGCGCGCTGGAGCCGGTGGCCGGTTTGGACCTGATGCGCGCGGCCCGGCCGAAGATCCGGCGTGACAAGGAGCTATGCAGCGGGCCGGCCAGGCTGACCCAGGCGCTGGGCATCACGGGCGAGCAGAACGGCATTGATCTGGTCCGCGCGCGCGACGGTTACACCGTGCTCGATGACGGAACTCCGGCGCCGGAGAACGTTCCCGGCTCTGCGCGCATCGGTATCCGTGAGGGCACTGACTTGCTATGGCGTTGGTACATTGCCGGCAACCCGAACGTCTCGAAGCCCTGAGAGTCGCCTCAAGATGTGGCTAGGCGAGGCGATACACCGAGGAGTTTCTGACGTCGGTTTCGCGTGTAGGCGGAGTCCTCGCGTTTACGGGGCGATGGCGGAATGCGCGTCGATCGCCAGTTTTTTGAGCGCGCCTTCCGTGCCCTTGCAGGTGTCGTTGGCAAGCAGTGCAAAGCCCTGGTTGCTGTGAGGGAACAGCACAATCTGGCTTGAGGTCCCGAAGCTACCGCCGCCGTGGGAAATGATGGGCTCCCCCCGCGCCTGCTCCAGGTGCCAGGCCATGGCGATATCCTCGTCGGTGCCGTGCACAAGCGGCCTGTGGGATAGGGCGACCACCGGGTTCGCGTTATCCAGTTGCCAGCGCACGTACCGGGCAAGGTCTTCAGGGGTTGACCAGATGCCCCAGGCGGCACCGGCGTTGGCCGGGTGATCGGGTGCCTGCTCGCCAAACATGTCGTAACCCGTCACCTGTCGCGCCTTCAATGCGGGGGTAAGGGCAAGCGTCGTGGAGACCATGCGTAGTGGTTCAAGGATCTGCTTCTTGAGGAGGTCGGCATAGGGCACGCCATAGACGTGCTCGAGCCCGGCTCCGATCAGAAGGAACCCTGCATTTGAGTACTGCTCGACGGCGCCTGGGGTGCTGCGTAACGGCGTGCTCTTCAGCGCGTTGAGAAACGTCTTTCCATTCTGGCCCTGTGCCAGCGCTATGAGACGCGCTGGAAGCGCGCGCGGGTCCTGCGCGGCATAAACGGCATCCGTGTCGGGGATGTCACGCGGCATGCCTGAGCGGTGCGTAAGCAGGCCTGCAAGGGTAACGGGGTGGCCATCGCGCGTAAGGTTGGGGTAGGCGCCCGATAGATACCGTCGAAAGTCTCCGTCAAGCGACATCTTGCCGCTGTAAACGGCATAAGCGGCCAGTGCGGCGGTAAAGCTCTTGGTCACCGAGGCGATCTCGTACACGCTGTCGGGCCGCGGTGGCGTACCGGTTGCGCGGTTCGCAAGCCCGTAGTCGTATACGCGGCTTCCCTCGGGTGTCACAACGGCGACAGACAGGCCGGCGTGGCAGGTACTACTGAAGAACGTGGTTGCAGCCGCATCCAGGGCCCTGTCCATCGCAGTGAGCCGTGGGTTGTCGGTCGGCACGGTCCCTGCCGTCGCGATGCTTGCGGCGCACAGCAGGGCGGCGGTACACGCTGACTTGCCAAGGCTGTGAAACAGCATGCGGAGGCTCCGGCGAGGGGTGTTGGCCCAATCTAGTTCCCGGCACACCGGGACGTCATGTGCTGCAAATGCCGGCGAGGCCCTGAACGCCACCTGTGAGGCGTCACTTTCGCAACTTGTTGCTGCCGAACGGCCGGCGTAGGCTGCCCCACACCATGACAAGGAGATACGCATGAAGCGAGTCATCGTCGGGCTGTTCCTCGCAGCCCTCGCCATCCCCGCCATCGCTTCAGACACCTGGCGCGTCAACTCCCAGGTGGTCAGCACAGGCGACAGTGAAGGGCGCCTTCGCCAGGTGGCGGGCAAGCCGGATCGTGAAACACCCATCGAGACGTCAAAGGGCGGCCTGCAGGGCTACCGTCTGGAGTACTTTCAGGGCGGCAAGAGTGTGCAGGTCGAGATTGTTAACGGCCGCGTGGTGTCCATCACCCAGATCGACAGCTGATGCCTGGCGTAACACGCACGTAACAGCCAAGGTGGGACAAGTGATGTTTCCGGCCGAGGCCAGGTTATGCCCGTCAAACTTGTACCCGCCCGGCCTGCCGACATCGCCAGGGTCGATCTCGCCCGTCCTGCAGATGTGAACTACTGGACGCGGGTGCTCGGTGTTTCCGAACTTGATCTGATCAGCGCCGTCCAGCTTGTCGGCGATACGTCGTGGAACGTGCGTGTGGAACTGCGCAGGCGCCGTGCCAAATGAATGATCGGATGGGTGTGCTGCCGGTGTTTATCTTTTTTCCGGCAATGAACGAGCGCATGTGGCGCGTCGTAGTTCCAGGTGGTGAACGAACCGAGTTTGCGCGCGAGGGGCAGGCCGTGGCGTTTGCCTTCTCATCGGCCGCTGCGCTTAAGAATCGCGGCCGTGCAGTAAAGGTCTTTCGGGAAAGCCAGGCGGGCCACTGGATCCACATCCCGCTACCCGTTTCCTGAGCCAAAAAAAAAGGCCGTGCATCGCTGCACGGCCTTTCTAATTTGGCGCCCGAAGTTGGACTCGAACCAACGACCCCCTGATTAACAGTCAAGTGCTCTAACCGGCTGAGCTATTCGGGCGGGGAGCCACGTATTTTGTGGATCTTGCCGGGGGCTGTCAAGCATTCTTAACGATTGTTTTTTCGCGACTGGGCGCAGGCGGCCGCTACGGCCGGTTCGGCGGGCTCCGGATGGATCCGGCCGGCCGCGGAATTCACCACCGAAACGGCGGTGGCAGGCCGCTTCCAGACACAGAGCGTGATCGTCGCATTCGCGCCGGGTGCCCTCCCGCCCGCGTCGAAGGTGATGCGATCGCGCGTGTCCGAGGAGTGGCTCGCGAGCTGGCGGGGCAGGGCATCGTGGGCGGACAGCACGACGCCGCCGTGACGGATGGCCCAGCCCTGGTGCCACCGTCCCCTGGGTGTGCATTGGCGGCCGTCGCGGCTGGGGCAGATGGTGACGCCGCCGCCACGCGTGAGGGCTGCCCGCCTGGCGGAGGCGAGGTCATCCGCCAACGTGTCGGCGGCGGAGCGCAACCTGGCCTGGGCGATGGCATCGGCTAAAGCCGGCACGGCGAGGGCAGCGGCAACGGCCAGGATCGTGGAGACCACGGCGAGTTCGAGGAGGGTAAAGGCGCGCTGGCGGCAAGACATGGTGGGGTCCAGGCAGGGCCGTCGAGAATGTCCTGGCAAGGTCGCGGGATCTGTCGGCCGATTGCCTCACGCTGTGTAGGCGCAGCGCCTTTAAACTCAAGGTTTTCGCCAGCATATTGTCGGCCATGACTGACCGTTTCCAGCTCGTCTCACCGTACCAGCCCTCCGGTGACCAGCCCGAGGCCATTCGCCGCCTGACCGATGGTTTTGAAGCGGGGCTCGCCGCGCAGACGCTCCTCGGCGTGACCGGCTCGGGTAAGACCTTCACCATTGCCAATGTGATCGAAAAGGTCCAGAAGCCGACCATCGTGCTGGCGCCGAACAAGACGCTGGCGGCGCAGCTCTATGGCGAGTTCAAGGAGTTCTTTCCGAATAACGCGGTGGAGTATTTCGTCAGCTACTACGATTACTACCAGCCCGAGGCGTATGTGGTGGCGTCGGATACCTTCATCGAGAAGGATTCGAGCATCAACGATCACATCGAACAGATGCGACTGGCGGCGACCAAGGCCCTGCTCTCACGCAAGGATGCATTGATCGTGGCCACGGTGTCGGCCATCTATGGCCTGGGCGATCCCGAGGACTACATGAGCCTCCGCCTTATCCTGTCGCGGGGCGATCATGTGGACCAGCGAGCGTTGATCCGCCAACTCACCGAACTGCAGTACGTTCGCAACGAGATGGAATTGCGGCGCGGCACTTATCGCGTACGCGGCGAAATCATCGATGTCTTCCCGGCGGAATCGGAAGCCGAAGCATTGCGAATTGAGCTCTTCGACGGCGACGTGGAAAACCTCTCGTTGTTCGATCCGCTGACGGGCGAAGTGCTGCGCAAAGTGCCTCGCTGGACCGTGTATCCAAAAACGCATTACGCGACGACGCGGCAAAGCGTGCTCAATGCGATGGAAACCATCAAGGTCGAGCTTTCCGAGCGGCTGGAGCAGCTTTACCGGGATAACAAACTGGTCGAGGCCCAGCGCCTGGAGCAACGCACGCGCTTCGACCTGGAAATGATGGCCGAGGTCGGGTTCTGCCAGGGCATCGAGAACTACTCACGGCACATGACCCGGCGCGGGCCCGGCGAGCCGCCGCCCACGTTGTTCGATTACCTGCCGCCGGATGCCTTGATGGTGGTCGACGAGTCGCACGTCACCGTGCCGCAGCTGGGTGCCATGTACAAAGGTGACCGCTCGCGCAAGGAGACGCTGGTCGAGTTTGGCTTCCGCCTGCCATCGGCGATGGATAACCGCCCACTCAAGTTCGATGAGTGGGAGCGCCGGGCGCCGCGCGCGATTTACGTCTCGGCCACCCCAGCCAAGTATGAGCTGGAGCATTCCGATAACAACATCGTCGAGCTGGTGGTGCGCCCCACGGGCCTGATCGATCCGGAGGTGGAAGTGCGGCCGGTCCGGACCCAGGTGGACGACCTCCTTGGTGAAATCCGCAAGCGTATCGCCATGGGCGACCGCGTACTGGTCACGACGCTCACCAAGCGCATGTCGGAGAACCTCACGGATTACCTCTCCGAGCACGATGTGAAGGTGCGCTACCTGCACTCGGATATTGAGACCGTGGAGCGTACGGAGATTATCCGTGACCTCCGCCTGGGCGAATTCGACGTGCTCGTGGGTATTAACCTGCTGCGTGAGGGCCTGGATATGCCCGAGGTATCGCTGGTGGCGGTGCTGGATGCCGACAAGGAAGGCTTCCTGCGTTCCACCCGCTCGCTGATCCAGACGATCGGCCGTGCGGCGCGAAACGTGCGCGGCAAGGCAATCCTTTATGCCGATGAGATCACCGGTTCCATGAAGGAGGCGATGGACGAGACGGCGCGCCGCCGTGAGCGTCAGCTTGCGTACAACGAGGCCCATGGCATTACCCCGAAGACCGTGGTCCGGCGTATCGCCGACATCATGGAAGGCGCGCGCTCCGATTTTGGCTCGCGAGGCAAGGGCAAGAAGGGCAAGGAAGCGAAGAAGGTGGCCGAGGCGTCCGCCGACTACAGCGCCCTGAACCCGGAGCAGGTGGGTTCGATGATCAAGAAGCTGGAGGCGCGCATGTACAAGCACGCCCAGAATCTCGAATTCGAGGAGGCCGGAAAGGTCCGCGACGAGATCCACCGCCTGCGCGAGCGGGCGCTCCGGTGAGCCTGGCGGGGGCTGGATTGAATTTATCCGGCCCCTCTTGCGCCGGCCGCCGGGCATCGGTAAACTGCGCAGCTCTTCGGGCGGTTAGCTCAGCGGTAGAGCACTACCTTGACATGGTAGGGGTCACAAGTTCGATCCTTGTACCGCCCACCACTTTCCTCAATAGGAAACGTGGGATGAAGACGACGACTAAGGAGCCCCTGCGGCTCCTTTTTTCTTGCCTGGCCCTGGGGTCTCCCTGATGAACGAACCCATCCGCCTTGCCAAGCGCGTGGCCGCGCTGGCCCAGTGCTCTCGCCGCGACGCCGAAATGTATATCGAGGGCGGCTGGGTGCGCGTCGACGGCGTCGTCGTCGAGCAGCCGCAGTTCAAGGTGCAGGATGAGCGCATCGAGATTGATCCTGATGCGAAGCTGACGCCGCCCGAGCCCGCGTCCATGGTGCTGAACAAGCCGGCAGGCATGAGCGCGGATGACGCGCGGGCGCTCGTACGCGTCGAGAACCATATTGAGCACGATCCCTCGGGCGTTCGGCTGTTGCACCGGCACTTCGCGCGGCTTGAGTCGGTACTGCCGTTGCCTGACATGGCGAGCGGCCTCGTGGTGTTCACCCAGGATTGGCGGGTGAAGCGGCGTCTCCAGGAGGATTTTGAGCGTATCGAGCAAGAGCTTGTCGTTGAGGTCTCCGGCCGCCTCGCACCGAATGGCCTTGCGTTGCTCAACCACGGCTTGGTCTTCGATAGCTACGCGTTGCCGCCCATCAAGGTCAGCTGGCAGAACGAAACGCACCTGCGTTTTGCGCTGAAGCGAATTTCGCCGGACACCGTTGTGCGCATGTGCGATGCGGTTGGGCTCAAGGTCTTGAACATCAGGCGGCTTCGCGCCGGGCGCATTTCGATGTCCCGCATGGAGCCCGGCCAGTGGCGCTACCTCGCCACGACGGATCGTTTCTGAGCGGTTAACGCGTTTGTCAGAGCTTTCCTACGCGCCCTGTCGAGCGTCGGCGCCTGTTCGTATCGCACGCTGATGGGGATGCTTGTGGCTCCCCCCACCAGGATGCCAAAGCCATGACCGAATGGGCCTTATCCGCCGCCGACTGGACCTGCCTGCAGGAGCGCATGGCGCGCTCCGATGCCCGCTTCGATGCGTTCCTCAGCCGGTTCGATGACCACGTACGACGTACCAACGAGAACTTCCAGCGCCTGGATACCCGCCTCGATCGGGTGGAAGGTCGCCTGGAGCGCCTGGAAACCCGCGCGGGTGACATCGAACAGGTCGTAGGCATCGTGAGCCACGACACCAAGGATATCGACCGTCGCCTTCGCGTCGTCGAGTGCGATGTCCAGGACCTCATCCGCTACCGGCACCGGTTGTGGGGCATGATCACGGCCATTGCCGCGCTGGGCGGCACGCTCGGCTTCGCCGGTGCGCAGGCCATGTATCAGGTCATGCGCCTCCCATGAGGCTCCCTGCCGCACCTCGATAAGCCGCCGGCGGGCTACACTCATGCCTTTCCACGGGAGCGCCACCGATGGCTTACCTGCTGACCAAGTCCCTGCACATCGTCTTCGTCATCGCCTGGATGGCGACGGTGTTTTATCTGCCGCGCATCCTGGTGAATATCAAGGAAGCCGAAGGCGAGCCCGCGGCGGTCAAGGCGCGGCTGGAACTCATGGGGCGCCGCCTGTACAAGTTCGGCCACAGCATGTTTGGCATGGCACTCATCTTCGGATTGGTGCTGTGGCTGTACTTCGGTATCGCGGGCGGATGGTTGCACGCGAAGCTCGCCCTGGTCGTGCTGATGCTGGGGTACTTCATCTGGACGGGCAGGGCGCTCAAGCGCAGCATGGCCGGCGGCCCGCTGCCTTCTTCGAAGGCGCTGCGCATCGGCAACGAACTGCCGGTGCTGGTGCTACTTGCCATCGTGTACCTGGTGGTCGCGAAACCGTTCTGAGGTCTCGTGACATGAGATCTCGTTCAGCCATGATGGCCCGTGTCATCCCTCTCGCCGACGGAGTTGGCGCTTGAACGAAACGCATCCTGTCGAGCCGGGACTTATGGTCCTCCACGGCAATCGCCTCGAAGACCTGCGCGATATCCTCGTCGGCTGGCTCCGCCAGGCGCCGCTTCGCCCGCTGGAGGATGAGCGCGTGCTGGTCCAGTCCAACGGTATCGCGCAGTGGTTTCGCCTTGCACTGGCGCGAGCGGAGGCGGACGGCGGCCTGGGCATTGCCGCCGCCGTGCATGTGGAGCTGCCCGGGCGGTTCTTGTGGGATGCGTACCGGGCCGTTTTGGGTCGCGACGCGGTGCCGCCGGAATCGCCGTTCGATAAATCCCGCCTCATCTGGCGCCTGATGCGGTTGCTGCCCGCGCTTGCCCGCGAATCGGTGTTCGAACCGCTTGCCGCCTTCCTGGGCGACGGCAGCGATGCGCGCAAATGCCACCAACTGGCTGAGCGTCTCGCCGATCTCTACGACGGTTATCAGGTGTATCGCGCTGATTGGCTTGATGACTGGGCCGCCGGGCACGATGTCATGCGCGATGCGCGGGGTGGTCGGGCGGCGATGGCGGAAGGCGATCGCTGGCAGGCGGCGCTTTGGCGGCGCCTGCTCGAAGATGTTGGGCCGGCAGAGGCAAATGGACACCGTGCTGCTGTCCACGCCAGGTTCCTCGCAGCGGCGGCCACGGCTACCGTACGACCGGCTACCCTGGCGCGGCGCATCGTGGTGTTCGGCATGTCGTCGCTGCCACGCCAGACGCTCGAAGCGCTATCGGCATTATCGCGCTGGTCGCAGGTCGTGTTGGTCGTGTTGAATCCTTGCCGGCACTACTGGGCCGATATCGTCGACGATCGTGAGTTGCTTCGCGCGGAACGCCGTAGGCAGCAGGCCAAGCCGGGCGTCCCGGCCATGCCGGACGAGGGCGACCTGCACCTCTACGCCAATCCACTGCTCGCCGCATGGGGAAAGCAGGGGCGCGATTACATTCGCATGCTCGATGAATTCGACCACCCGGAGACCTACCGAAAGCGGTTCACGGCATGGGAGGAACGCATCGATTTCTTTGAGGATCCACCGTCGAGTTCGCTGCTGGGCCAGGTCCAGCGCGCGATCCTTGACCTCGAGCCGCTACCGGTGGAGCCGGTCGGCGTGGCATCGAGTGATGATTCCATCGCCTTCCACATGGCGCACGGTCCGCAGAGGGAGGTCGAAATCCTGCATGACCAGTTGCTGGCGCGCTTCGAGGCATCGGCACGCGACGGCGATCCGATCTTGCCGCGCGACGTCATCGTCATGGTGCCGGATATCGATACGTATGCACCGCACATCGACGCCGTCTTTGGGCGGGTGCCGCGCAACGATGCGCGTTACGTGCCCTACAGCATCGCCGATCGCGCCGCGCGCGGCACCGTCCCGATGGTGATGGCGCTGGACATGCTCATGGGCATGACCGAATCCCGTTTTGGGGCGGGCGACCTGGCGGACCTGCTCGATGTACCGGCGCTGCGGCAGCGCTTCGGGCTCGGCGACGACGACTTGCCGTTGCTCCACCGATGGGTGGAGGGTGCAGGTATTCGCTGGGGCCTCGATGCCGGGCAACGCGCTTCGCTGGGCCTGCCAGCCCTGGAGCAGAACACCTGGCTGTTTGGATTGCGCCGCATGCTGCTTGGGTATGCGGTCGGCCAGGGCGAGGCGTGGGGTGACATCGAGCCCTATGGCGAGGTGGGCGGCCTCGATGCGCAACTGGTCGGGCCGCTGGCCGATCTGGTCGAGCGGCTGGGGGTGCACTGGCGCGCCATGGCACTGCCTGCGCCTGCGGCGACCTGGGGCGAGCGGCTCCGGGCCTTGTTGCGTGATTTCTTCCGGGCCACCGATCCCGATGACCGCATGCGCGAGGAGCGTTTGCTCGATGCGCTCGATGCATGGGAGCGCGCCTGCCAGGAGGCGGGTTTCGATGAGCCCATCCCGGTCGATGTCGTTCGCGAGGCCTGGCTTGGCCAGCTCGATGACGGCGGCCTTTCCAAGCGCTTCCTCGCGGGCGCGGTGAGTTTCGGCACGCTCATGCCCATGCGTGCCATTCCCTTCCGCCTCGTCTGCCTGCTCGGCATGAACGATGGCGCGTATCCGCGAGCGCGGCCGCCCATGGATTTTGATCTCATGGCGCGACCGGGTGCGTGGCGGCCCGGTGACCGCTCGCGCCGCGAGGACGATCGTTACCTCTTCCTCGAGGCGTTGCTTTCCGCGCGCGATGCGCTGCACATCGGCTGGGTTGGGCGCAGTGCGCGCGATAACGCCGAACGTGCACCCTCGGTGCTGGTGGGGCAGCTGCGCGATTACCTTGCCGCAGCCTGGCGCGATGCCGAGGGCGGCAAGCTCTTGCATCGACTCACCGTCGAGCATCCGCTGCAGCCGTTCAGCCCTGCGTACTTTCGTGCGGGCGACGATCGGTTGTTCACCTTCGCGAACGAGTGGCGGCATGTGCATGACGGCGCCGCGGCCACGGCGGGTGATAGCTTGCCCCCATGGTCGGCGGATCGCCCTATCGGCCTTGCAACGCTGCGCCGTTTCCTGCGTCACCCGGTTCGCGAGTTTTTCCAGGCGCGCCTTGGCGTCCGGTTCGAGCTGCCGGATGTGGCCAGCGAGACGCTCGAGCCTTTCGCACTGGATGGGCTCGATCGCTACACCATGACCGACTCGGTACTGCGTGCGGCGTTGCGTGAAACGCAATCGTCGGGCATGGCTATCACCGCGGCTACGGCCCGCCTGCAGCGCAGTGGCATGCTGCCGATGGGTGGGTTTGCAGGGCCCGTGCGGCGCGAACTCGAAGAAGGAGCGGCGGCAGTCTATGGTCGATACGTGGCCGAGCGTCGGCGCTGGCCGGTAGAAGCGGAGAAATACGAGGTCCGTCTGGCGATCGAGGGCATCCGTATCGAGGATTGGCTGGCTGGGTTGCGCGCGAATGCCGATGGTGTCCTCGCAGCGCTGCTCGTTTCGCCTTCGGGCGTGCTCGACGCGGAAGGCCACCCACTGGCGCACCGTGTGGTCATGCCGTGGGTGGATCACCTCGTGGCGCAGGCCGCGGGGTTTGCCGTGGAGACGCGTTACATCGGCCCTGACGGAACGATCGTCATGGAGCCGATGGAGCGCGACGTGGCGGTCGATGCGCTTGGGATGCTCCTGCGCGCGTGGCGCACGGGCATGTCGCGGCCGCTTCCCGTGGCCATGAAGACGGCCCTTGCATGGATAGCCGCAGGTGACGAGGAGGCCGCCGAAGCCGCGGCGCGGCGCGCCTACGCGCCGGCTGATGAATTCACCCGTGGCGAGGTCGATGGCGATGCCTACCTCGCCCGCGCATGGCCGGATTTCGACGCGATGCTGGCCGCCGGCTTCGCGAACCAGCTTGGCCCCTACCGCATTCTCTGCAGCGCGCTGAAGGTGGAACAGGCATGACGTTCGCTGTCGAGCCGCTGCAGCCGCTGGCCTTGCCGCTCCATGGCGTGCGCCTTATCGAGGCCAGCGCAGGCACGGGCAAGACGTGGACCATTGCGGCGCTTTACGTGCGCGCGGTGCTGGGCCATGGGCTGCCGCAGCCACTGCTGCCTCCGCAGATCCTCGTGGTGACATTCACCGAGGCGGCGACCCAGGAATTGCGCGAACGCATCCGCGCGCGCCTCGTCGAGGCCGCCGCAGGCTTTCGTGCTGGCGCGGCGGGGGAGCCGCTGCTTGGTGAGCTTATCGGCGCCTATACGCCCGAACAACGGCCGGGTTGCGCGCGTCGCCTCGAGCTGGCCGCCCAGTGGATGGATGAGGCCGCGATTTTCACCATCCACGGCTGGAGCCAGCGCATGCTCACCCAGCATGCGTTCGGCAGCGGGCATGCCTTTGCGCAGACGCTGGAACCTGATGAGAGTGAGCTGCTGGCGGAGTGCGTTCGCGACTACTGGCGGCAAACGTTCTACCCGCTGGATGAGGCCACGCTGGCCGGGATCCAGTCCGAATGGCGCACGCCCGATGATCTTCTGCGCTCGCTCAAGCCGCTGTTGGCGGGCGGCGAGGCGACGCTACGGGTCGACGGCGCCGTGCTGGCCGTGGGCGATGGGCTGGAAGCCGTTCTGGCTGCCCGCCGCGCCTGGGATGACGAGGATCGCGAGCGTATGGCGACCGCCGCGCGCGCCTGGGATGGCGATGCCGATGCGATAAGCAGGCTGGTGATCGATGCCGTGGCGGGCAAGGTGTTGCACAACGGCTGGTACAAGCCCGATCGCATGCCCGCCGACATGGCCGCCATGCGGCGCTGGGCGGCGTCCGGAGACGCGGGCGGTTTCGACATCGCACGTTACGGCAGTGGCCGCCTCGGCAAAGCCACGGGGAAGGGCAAGGCACGCCCTGAACACCCGGCATTCGCCGCGCTTGAGCACTGGGCGGAATGGCAGGCATCGCGGGTGGCTGTGCGGCACGTCATCCTGGCGGATGCGGTGGAACGCGTGCGCGAGCGCTTCGCAGCGCAAAAGCGCCGACGCGCGCAGATCGGGTTCGACGACTTGCTGTCGCGGCTCGACCGCGCGCTGGCCACGCAGGCAGGCGCGGACCTCGCCGCGACCATCCGACGCCAGTACCCACTGGCGCTCATCGATGAATTCCAGGATACCGATGCACTGCAGTACCGCATCTTCCGTGCCGTGTACGGTACGGCCAGTGAGTCGGGATTGTTGCTGATCGGCGACCCCAAGCAGGCGATTTATGCGTTCCGTGGCGCGGATATTCATACTTACCTCGCGGCGCGCGCCGAGGCTGATGCACCGCATTACAGCCTGGATACGAATTTCCGCTCCACCACGGGCATGGTCGATGCAGTCAATGCCGTGTTCTCGCATGGTGAGCGGCATGCCACGGGCGCGTTCCATTTCGACGGCCGCGGCCTGCCATTTACGCCGGTAGGTGCACGCGGGCGTGGTGAGCGTTTCATGCGCGACGGTGTCGAGCAACCCGCGTTGCATCTATGGTTGCTCGACGACGAGCAACCTATCGGCGTGCGTTTCTATCGAAAGGAGATGGCCGCGGCTTGCGCCAGCGAGATCGTGCGCCTGCTCGAAGAGGCCGCCCGCGGTGCAGCGGGTTTCCTTGGCGATGATGGTGAGCTACACGTGTTGCGCCCGGCCGATATTGCGGTGCTCGTCCGGAGTCATGCCGAGGCATCCGAGTTGCGTGCGGCGCTTGGCGAGCGCCGCGTGCGCAGCGTGTTTCTCTCCGATCGCGATTCGGTGTGGGAAAGCGTCGAGGCAGGGGACCTGCTTTTCTGGCTGCGCGCGGTCGCGGAGCCGTCGTCCGATACCGCCATGCGGGCAGCGCTTGCCACGCGTACGCTACACCTTGGTTTCGCCGAACTGGAGCGCCTGAATACCGACGAGTTGCACTGGGAGGTACGCGGCAAGGAGCTTATGGAGCTGCGCGAGACATGGCGCCATGCCGGCGTGCTCGCCATGCTTCACCGTCTGCTGCATGTCTTCGACCTGCCGGCGCGCCTGCTCGCCATGGAACACGGCGAACGTGCATTGACTAACGTGCTTCACCTGGCCGAACTGCTGCAGCAGGCGGCGGCGACACTGGAAGGCGAGCAGGCGCTGATCCGCTATCTCGCCGAGCGCATCGCTGATACGGCGAGCCACCATGGCGACGACCAGATCGTGCGGCTGGAGAGCGACGATGACCTTGTTAAGGTCATCACCATCCACAAGTCCAAGGGCCTGGAGTACCCGCTGGTGTTCCTGCCGTTTGTCTGCGCCAGCGGCAAGGCACGCTCGGGGCAGGGTTACCGCTATCACGATGGCGAGGGCATCTCGCTTGAACTGCTCAGTGAGAAGCAGGGTGGCCCGGCCGTGTCGGAGGCCAGGGAAGCCGCCGAGCGTGCGGCCCTGCAAGAGGACCTGCGCCTGCTCTACGTCGCGCTGACGCGCGCCCGTCACGCCTGCTGGCTTGGCGTGGCGCCAGTGGCGGCGGGCAACGCGAAGAAGCCGCAGGTGCACCGCAGCGCCTTCGGCCATCTTCTGACGGGTGGTGTGGAGATCGACAACGGTGCGATCGCGGGGCTGCTGACATCCCTCGCCCAAGGGCATCCTTCGATCGCCGTGGATTACATGCCCGCGCCCGACGATCGGCGCTACCTGCCACCCGCGCGCGACGACACGCCGTTGCCGCCGCGCGAACCCCGGCTCGCCCGGGCCGAACCCTGGCGCATCGCCAGCTATAGCGGCCTTCGTTACGATGCGGCGGCGCCGGAGCTTCCTGTGCCGGAAACCGCCAGTGACGATGTCATCGCCGAATACGTCAGCGAACCGGTCGCGACGGCGGCTGATCCCGATAGTATCCATGGCTTCCATCGGGGGGCGGACGCGGGCACGTTCCTGCATGACCTGCTCGAATGGATCGCCGATGAGGGGTTCGCCGTCGTCGCAGGTGATCCCGTGCGCCTGCGCGATACGGTCGCGCGGCGTTGCGAGCGCCGTGGTTGGCAGGGCGCGATCGATCTCCTCACCGATTGGCTGCTCCTGCTGCTGCGCACGCCCATGCCATTGCCCGATGGCGGATCCGTTGCGCTTGGCGAACTTGATGATCCGTCGCGTTACCGCGCCGAACTCGAGTTCCTGTTCGAGACCCGCCACGTGGATACGGTCGCGCTTGACCGCATCGTGCGCGAACACACCCTGGGCGGCGTGTCTCGCGTTGCGCTTACCAGCGATACGCTCAACGGCATGCTCAAGGGCTTCATTGACCTGATCATCGAGCATGAAGGGCGCTGGTACATCATCGATTACAAATCGAACTGGCTAGGTGCCGATCAGCACGCGTACACAGCCGAGGCCATGCGCGCCTCGATCCTGGATTCACGGTATGAGCTGCAGTACTCGCTGTATCTCCTCGCGCTTCACCGCCTGCTGCGCATCCGGCTCGGCGCCGCCTACGATTACGACACACACGTCGGCGGTGCCGCTTATCTCTACCTGCGCGGCATGGATGGGCGTGGTCACGGCGTGCACGTCGAGCGGCCGCCCAAGGCGATGATCGACGCGATGGATCGCCTGTTCGAGGGAGCGTCCGCATGATCACCGATATCCACGCGTGGCTCGATGGTGCTACAGAGGAAGGGCGGCTGCGGGCCATGGACAGGGCATTCGCGCGTTTCCTTGGCACGCTTGATCCCCAGGCGGATCCCCGGGTACTTGCATCGGCCGCGCTACTCAGCCGCGAGCTCGCCGAAGGCCACATCTGCGTTGATGTCAGCACGTTGGGCGAGCGCGAGCCCGGCCTCGCCGATGCATCCGGCTGGCTTGCCAGCTCGCCGCTGGTTGCCTTGCCCGGTGGCGATCCCGCATCCCCGCTCGTGCTCGATGGTTCACTGCTTTATTTGCGCCGGTTCTGGCGTGACGAGGCGCGTGTCGCCGCCGCCATCGTGGCGCGGCTTGCGCCAGTGGCCGTTCCCGCCGGGTTGCGCGAAGAGCTGGGCCGGCTGTTCCCGGCTGCGGGCGAGGATATCGACTGGCAGAAGATCGCTTGCGCCATCGCTGCGCGTAGCGCGTTCGCCGTGATAACGGGTGGCCCCGGCACCGGCAAGACCACGACGGTCGTGCGCCTGCTCGGCCTGCTGCAGACCCTGGCCGTGGCCTCCGGCCAGCCGCGATTGCGAATCCGGCTGGCGGCGCCCACGGGTAAAGCGGCCGCACGCCTCAATGCATCCATCGCGGCGCAGGTGGCGCAGCTGGATGTCGATGCCGCGGTACGCGAAGGGATTCCGGCCGAAGTAACCACGCTGCATCGTCTGCTGGGTAGCCGCCCGGACACCCGTGCGTTCCTGCACAACGCCGATAACCCGCTGCACGTCGATGTGCTCGTCATCGACGAGGCATCGATGATCGACCTGGAAATGATGGCGGCCACTCTCGACGCGCTTCCGGCGGGCGCGCGGCTTTTCCTGCTGGGCGACAAGGACCAGCTTTCCTCCGTGGAGGCGGGCGCCGTCCTTGGCGACCTGTGCGCACGTGCCGAACCCGGCCATTACGATGAGGCCACGCGGACATGGCTGCACGATGTGGCGGCTGCCGATGTGACGGCATGGACCGATGCAGCCAGCGCATGGCCGCTCGACCAGCACATCACCATGCTCCGGCGAAGTCGCCGCTTCGGCAGCCAAAGCGGTATCGGCGCCCTCGCGGGCGCGATTAACCAGGGTGACGTGCCTGCCGTGGCTGCGGCGTTCGCCAGTGGCATGTTCACCGATATCAGCCGCCTGTCGGGCACGTCCGCCGGTGTCGCGGCGCTGTCGATCGATGGCCGGGGCAATGCTCCCGGGCACCGGCACTACCTCGAATGGATCGCTGCCCATCGCCCCGTTGCGGGTGCTGGCGACGATGCGCACGTGGCGTGGGCGCACGGCGCCCTTGTCGCCTACGGCCGTTTCCAGTTGCTGTGCGCCACGCGCGCAGGCGATGCCGGCGTGGTGACTCAAAATGAGCGCATCGCGCAGGGGCTGCACGACCGGGGGCTCATCCGCGCCACGACGGGCTGGTATGAAGGCCGGCCGGTGATGATCGTGCGCAATGACTACGCGCTTGGGCTGATGAACGGCGATATCGGCGTCACCGTGGCCATGCCCGATGGGCAGGGCGGCACCATGCTGCGCGTGGCGTTCCTGGTGATGGATGAAGGCGGGGGCGAACGTATCCGTCTGGTGACACCAAGCCGCCTCACGGCCGTGGAAACGGTTTACGCCATGACCGTGCACAAGTCGCAGGGCTCCGAGTTCGAGCACACGGCGCTGGCGCTACCGCCCGAGCCATCCCCTGTACTCACCCGCGAACTGGTCTATACCGGTGTCACCCGCGCCCGCCGCCATTTCACCCTGCTGGCGGCGCCCGATGTCCTGGCCTATGCCGTGGGCCGCAAGACCCAGCGCGCCTCCGGTCTGTTGGGGCGCCTTGGCCCTGATTGACACCGACCCCCACAAGACTTAGCTTTAACGTAGTAACCCCAACGAAAAGGTGGCCCGCGGTAACGCCGGCCGAGTGTGCGACATGCGGACTACGCGCTTCCCAACCTGAGCCCCCCGCCACGTCTTCGTTGTTTCCCGAAGGGCGCCTGGCGCCCTTTTTGTTTGTCCGGAATTCACACCCCATGATCCAGATCACGCTACCCGACGGCAGCCAGCGCCCGTTCGACCACGCCGTTACCGTCCAGGATGTTGCCGCCTCCATCGGCGCCGGCCTGGCCAAGGCCACGCTGGCCGGCAAGGTTGATGGCAAGCTGGTGGATGCCAGCTTCAACATCGATCACGACGCGAAGCTCGAGATCATTACCGAGAAGAGCCCCGAAGCGCTCGATATCCTGCGCCATTCGACGGCCCACCTGCTGGGCCAGGCCGTGCAGCGCCTGTTCCCCGGCGCGCAGGTCACGATCGGGCCGGTCATCGATAACGGCTTCTATTACGACTTCGCCTACGAGCGGCCCTTCACGCCCGATGACCTCGACGCCATCCAGGTCGAGATGGAGAAGATCGTGAAGGAGCAGATCCCCGTGACGCGCTCGGTGAAGAGCCGCGACGAGGCGATCACGTTCTTCCGCGGGCTGGGCGAGGAATACAAGGCCCAGATCATCGAAAGCATCCCGGCGAACGAAGAGCTTTCGCTCTACACCCAGGGTGAGTTCACCGACCTGTGCCGTGGCCCGCATGTGGCCAACACCGGCAAGCTGCGCGCGTTCAAGCTCATGAAGGTGGCCGGCGCCTACTGGCGCGGCGATTCCAACAACGAGATGCTCACCCGCATCTACGGCACGTCGTGGCTGAACGACAAGGACCTCAAGGCCTACCTGCATCAGCTGGAAGAAGCCGAAAAGCGCGATCACCGCCGCATCGGCAAGCAGCTCGATCTCTTCCACATGCAGGAAGAAGCGCCGGGCATGATCTTCTGGCACCCCAAGGGCTGGGCCATCTGGCAGGCCGTGGAGCAGTACGTCCGCGGCGTGTACAAGAAGAGTGGCTACCAGGAAGTGCGTGGCCCGCAGATCATGGACGTGAGCCTGTGGAAGAAGTCCGGCCACTGGGACAACTACCACGAGAACATGTTCTTCACCGAGTCGGAAAAGCGCACCTACGCGCTGAAGCCGATGAATTGCCCCGGCCACATCCAGATCTTCAACACCAACCTGCATAGCTACCGCGACCTGCCGATCCGCTACGGCGAGTTCGGTGGTTGCCACCGCAACGAGCCTTCCGGCGCGCTGCACGGCATCATGCGCGTGCGTGCGTTTACCCAGGACGATGGCCACATCTTCTGCACGCCGGCGCAGATCGAGGGCGAAGTCGCGGCGTTCCACGCCCAGGCCATGAAGGTCTACGAGGATTTTGGCTTCAACGACATCGCCATGAAGATCGCCCTGCGCCCGGAAAAGCGCATCGGCAAGGATGAGGTGTGGGACAAGGCCGAGGATGCGCTGCGCAAGGCGCTCTCCGCCGCGGGCGTGGCATGGGAAGAGCTGCCGGGCGAGGGCGCCTTCTACGGCCCCAAGATCGAGTACCACATGAAGGACTCCATCGGCCGTGCCTGGCAGGTGGGCACCATGCAGGTCGATTTCATGATGCCCGAGCGCCTGGGCGCCGAATATGTGGACGAAAACAGCCAGCGCCAGCACCCGGTGATGCTCCACCGGGCCATCGTGGGCTCCATGGAGCGCTTCATCGGCATCCTTATCGAGCACCATGCCGGGTTGCTTCCCACCTGGCTCGCCCCCATTCAGGCCGTGGTGTTCAGCATCACCGACGCTCAGGCCGATTACGTGCAAGACGTGGCGCAAGCCCTTGGCGGACAAGGTTTCAGGGTGAACTCCGATTTGCGCAACGAAAAGGTCGGATATAAAATCCGCGAGCACACGCTGCAGAGGGTGCCGTATCTCATCGTGGTCGGTGATCGCGAGAAGGAAACGGGTACCATATCGGTACGCACCCGTGGCGGAGAGGACTTGGGCAGCATGACCGTGGCCCAGTTCGCCGAACGTTTGGAAGCCGAGACCCGCCGCTAGGCCGCGGGTCCGGTACTTAGATAAATCTTCTGGAGGATAGCGGTATCGCTACGACCGATAACAAGGGCAATCGCAAGAACGCTGAGATCCGCGTGCCGAAGGTGCGCGTGCTGGGTGCCGAAGGCGAGCAGTTGGGCATCATGGACACCCGTGACGCCATCCGCGCCGCTGAGGAACAGGGTCTCGATCTCGTCGAAATCCAGCCGAACGGCGATCCGCCGGTCTGCAAGATCATGGATTACGGCAAGTTCAAGTTCGAAGCCCAGAAGAAGGCTTCTGCCGCCAAGAAGAAGCAGAAGCAGGTCGAAATCAAGGAAGTGAAGTTCCGCCCGGTCACCGATACGGGCGATTACGACATCAAGCTCCGCAAGATGCGCGAGTTCCTTGAGGAAGGCGACAAGGTCAAGGTGACGATCCGTTTCCGTGGCCGCGAAATGTCCCATCAGGATCTGGGCCAGAACCTGGCCAGGAAGATCCAGACCGATATCGGCGAAGACGGCGTGGTGGAGTCCTTCCCCCGTCTCGAAGGCCGCCAGATGGTCATGATGATCGGCCCGAAGAAGAAGGTCTGATCCAGAAAAGGGCGCCCCGGCGCCCTTTTTTGTTGGGCGCGCGCCTACACAAACCCTTAATTCCTGTGTACAATCGCCGGCTCGGCCCGTATGGATGGGCCGTGAACCGTCCCCGGCAGGAAGGAAAGCGCAGGCCCCCAGGGCCCGCCGCCGGATCAGTCAGAAACCTGAAAAGGGAGCACTCCGATGCCCAAGATCAAGACCAACCGGGCGGCTGCGAAGCGTTTTCGCAAGACCGCATCCGGCAAGTTCAAGGCCGGTCACGCCTTCAAGTCGCACATCCTGACCAAGAAGTCGACCAAGCGTAAGCGCGGCCTGCGCGCTCCCAACCACGTCAAGCCGTGCGACACCAAGGGTGTGGCTCGGATGCTGCCGTATCTCTAAGGGAGACTAAGTCATGGCACGTGTTAAGCGCGGCGTAACCGCCCGTCGTCGTCACAAGAAGATCATTGGCCGTGCGAAGGGTTATTACAACGCCCGCCGCAAGGTTTTCCGCGTAGCTAACCAGGCCGTCATCAAGGCTGGCCAGTACGCTTACATCGGCCGCAAGCAGCGCAAGCGTCAGTTCCGCGCCCTGTGGATCGTCCGTATCAATGCCGCTGCCCGCCAGTTCGGCCTTTCGTACAGCCGCCTCATCAACGGCCTGGCGAAGGCGAACATCTCGGTCGACCGCAAGGTCCTCGCCGACCTCGCCGTGCACGACATCAAGGCGTTTGGCGCTATCGCAGAGAAGGCCAAGGCCAGTCTGGCTGCGTAATCCGCTTTACCACGCGCGGTAGTCTTATCGCGCGATGATGGATGACGTGGGGAGAAGGCCTTGCCTTCTCCCCATTTCTATTTCCACGTCAGGAAAACCGATGGAATCGATCGAGAACGTCGACGCCTCCCTGCGCGATATCGAATCGGCAGCCTCCCTTGAGGCGCTGGATAACGTGCGTGTCGCCCTGCTGGGCAAGAACGGCGCGGTAACCGCCGCCCTCAAGGCCCTGGGCCAGCTCACCGGTGACGAGCGCAAGGCGCGCGGTGCCGAGGTGAACCGGGTCAAGGAGCGCCTTACCGATGCCATTGGCGCCCGCAAGCAGGCGCTGGAACAGGCTGAGCTTGACCGCCGCCTGGCCTCCGAACGCATCGACGTGACCCTGCCGGGCCGCGATGGCGAATACGGCGGCATCCACCCCATTACCCGTGCGCTCGAGCGCATTTCCGACATCTTTGGCCGCCTGGGTTACCAGCGCGCCGATGGCCCGGAAATCGAAGACGACTGGCACAACTTCGAAGCGCTCAACTTCCCGCCGCACCACCCGGCGCGCGCCATGCACGACACCTTCTACTTTGGTGACGGCCGCCTGCTGCGTACGCATACCTCGCCGGTGCAGATCCGTTCGATGCAGGGGCGCCAGCCGCCGATCCGCATCATCGCGCCGGGCAAGGTGTACCGCAGCGATTCCGACCAGACCCACTCGCCTATGTTCCATCAGATCGAGGGCTTGCTGGTCGATGAAACCTCCAGCTTTGCCGACCTGAAGGGCACGCTGGCCGAATTCATTCGCGCCTTCTTCGAGCGCGATTTCGAGATGCGTTTCCGCCCCAGCTACTTCCCCTTCACCGAGCCCTCGGCCGAAGTGGATATCCGCTGGGATGCCGAAGACGGCAGCACACGCTGGCTCGAGGTGCTGGGCTGCGGCATGGTGCACCCCACCGTGCTGAAGAACTGCGGTATCGATCCGGAACGTTACACCGGCTTTGCGTTTGGCCTGGGCGTGGAACGCTTCGCGATGCTCCGCTACGGCGTGAGCGATCTGCGCGCGTTCTTCGAAAACGACCTGCGCTTCCTGCGTCAGTTCGCCTGATCGAAAACCGCCCTTAACGCATACGAGTCGCTCCCATGAAATTCTCTGAAAACTGGCTGCGTGAACTGGTAAGCATCGACGCGGATCGCGCGGCGCTGGTGCACGCACTGACCATGTCGGGCCTGGAAGTCGAAGAGGTCACCGCCCTTGGTGATGGCCTGAACGGCGTTGTCGTGGCCGAGATCGTCGAAGCCGCCAAGCATCCCGAAGCCGACCGCCTGCAGGTGTGCAAGGTGGATGCGGGGCAGGGCGAGCTGCTGCAGATCGTCTGCGGTGCGCCGAACGCCCGTGTCGGTATCCGCGTGCCGCTGGCCACCGTCGGCGCCAGCTTGCCGGGTGGCATCGCCATCAAGGCGGCCAAGCTGCGTGGCGTGGAATCGTTTGGCATGCTTTGCTCCGCCAAGGAGCTGGGTATCGATGCCGATGCCTCCGGCCTGCTCGAGCTGCCCGCCGATGCGCCCGTGGGCAAGCCGCTCGCTGAGTACCTGGGCCTGCCCGATGCCAGCATCGAACTGAAAATCACCCCGAATCGCCCCGACGTGCTCGGCCTCAACGGCCTGGCTCATGACGTGGCCGCGCTGTTCGGCAGCCGTGTGCGTGGCACCGGCACCACCGAGATCGCCGCTACCACCGGTACCACGCGTGGCGTCAGGCTGGAAGCCGGCGCCGATGCGCCGCGCTACCTCGGCCGTATCATCGAGGGCGTGGACACGACGGCCGCCACTCCGCTGTGGATGGCCGAGCGCCTGCGCCGTTCGGGCCTGCGCCCGATCAGCCCGGTGGTCGATGTCACCAATTACGTGATGATGGAGCTGGGCCAGCCCCTGCACGCGTTCGATAACGATCAGCTCAACGGCTCGATCGTGGTTCGTCACGCGGGTGAGGGCGAAGTGCTCAAGCTGCTCGACGGCAGTGAGGCCAAGCTGGACCCATCCTTCGTCGTTATCGCCGATGAAGCGAAGGCACTGGCCGTTGCCGGCGTCATGGGTGGTTTTGATTCGCGCGTCACCGATGCCACCCGCAACGTGTTCCTGGAAGCCGCGCACTTCGCGCCGGCCGCCATCATGGGCCGTGCCCGCAAGCTCGGTATGCACACCGACGCCTCGCACCGCTTTGAGCGCGGGGTGGATCCGGCGTTGCCCAAGCGCGCCATCGAGCGCGCCACCGAACTGCTGATCCAGATTGCCGGTGGCAACGCTGGCCCGGTGATCGTGGCTGAGCGCGGCGAAGACCTACGCGACCACGCGCCGGTGCTGCTGCGCCACGCCCGTCTGCGCCGCGTGCTCGGCATCGATGTGGCCGCCGCTGAAGTCACCCGCATCTTCACCGCGCTCGGCATGGGCGTGGAAGAGATCGTGGATGGCTGGAAGGTGACCCCGCCCAGCAGCCGCTTCGATATCGAGATTGAAGAAGACCTGATCGAAGAAGTGGCCCGCATCCACGGCTACGAGCGCATCCCCACCACCACCCCGGCCGGCAAGATCGCGCTGGAGCCGGTGGCCGAGGCGCGCCTGCCCGAGATGGCCCTGCGTGACCAGCTTGCGGCACGCGGATACTTCGAGGCGGTGACGCTTTCCTTCGTTAGCGCCGACCTGCTCAAGACCTGGCAGCTCGATGCCGGCTGGGTGCCCCTGGCCAACCCGCTCTCGGCCGACCTGGCCGTGATGCGCACCTCGCTGCTGCCCGGCCTTATCGAGGCGCTGCGGCATAACCGCGCGCGCCAGCAGGATCGCGTTCGCCTGTTCGAGGTGGCCCGCAGCTTCCACGCGACCGGCGGCGCCCCGGATGAGATCGGCCGCGTGGCCGTCGTCGCCTCCGGCCATGCCCGCGGCGAGCAGTGGGGCGAAGCCTCGCGTCCGGTCGATTTCTTCGACCTGAAGGGCGACCTGGATGCGCTCATCGCCCATACGGGCGAAGCCCACCTATGGTCCGTCGATGCTGGCGGCCTGCCGGCGTGGCTGCACCCGGGCCGCAGCGCCCGCGTGCTGCGCGATGGCCAGCCGGCCGGTTTCCTGGGTGCACTGCACCCGGCGCTGGCCAAGGCGCTGGACCTCGGCCCCGACGTGTATGTGATGGAGCTGGCGCTCGCGCCGATCCTGTCGCGGCGCATGCCCAGCGCTTCGCGCGTGGCCCGTTTCCCGGCCGTTCGCCGCGATATCGCCATGGACCTGCCCGAAGACGTGGCCTGGGCGAGCGTGGAGGGCGCCGTGCGTGCCGCCCTGGGCGAGGTGCTCAAGGAGGTCCGCCTGTTCGACCGTTACGTGGGCAAGGGCGTCGAGGAAGGGCGAAAGAGTCTCGCTATGGGCTTGATTTTACAGGACGCTTCACGCACCCTTACCGACGACGATGCCGACGCTTGCGTGGCAGACGCGGTGAAGGCATTGGAGCAGACATGCAAGGCGAGATTGCGAGGATAAGATGGCGCTGACCAAGGCGGAAATGGCCGAGCGGCTTTTCCTCGACGTGGGCCTCAACAAGCGTGAGGCCAAGGAATTCGTAGACGCCTATTTCGAGGTCGTCCGCGAGGCCCTCGAGAAAGGTGAACAGGTGAAGTTGTCGGGCTTCGGCAACTTCGATCTGCGGCAGAAGAATCAGCGGCCCGGTCGTAATCCGAAGACCGGCGAAGAAATCCCCATCTCGGCCCGGCGGGTTGTCACCTTCCGTCCTGGCCAGAAACTCAAGGTAAGAGTCGAGGGCTATGCTGGATCCAGGGAATAACACCGAACTCCCCGCCATTCCGGCGAAGCGCTACTTCACCATTGGTGAGGTCAGCGAGCTTTGCGGCGTCAAGCCGCACGTGCTTCGCTACTGGGAGCAGGAATTTCCCGCCCTCAAGCCGGTCAAGCGCCGCGGCAACCGTCGCTATTACCAGCGCCATGACGTGCTCATGATCCGCCAGATCCGCTCGTTGCTGTACGACGAAGGCTTCACCATCACGGGCGCTCGCGCCCGCCTTGAGGGCCCCCAGGCCCGCATGGAAGCCAGCATGTCGCACCAGATCGTGCGCCAGGTTCGCCTGGAACTGGAAGAAGTGCTTACGCTGCTCCGCCGCTGATCCTGCTTCCGCAGGGCAGGGCGAAGCTGCTACAATCGTTAGCTCGTCGGGGTGTAGCGCAGCCTGGTAGCGCACTACGCTGGGGGTGTAGTGGTCGCGAGTTCGAATCTCGCCACCCCGACCATTTATTCGAAAAGGCGTCCCAGTGGGGCGCCTTTTTCTTTGCCCGCGTTCCACCTATGCTGCGGTGGCTGGCGCCGGCACGGCGCCGAAGGGGGCAATCGGACACCACCTGGCGGCGCGCAATGCGCCGCTGCATGCGTCCGCACATGGATAGGGGGCAGCAAGGCATGGCACGCAAGACGGGGAACACGCATTACTGGCTTTCGGAACTCGGTAACCGCGCCGATGCGCAGCAAGCGATGAAGGGTGGCGCGTTCGCAGCGTGGCTCGTCGCCGCCATCAACATCGGTATTGGCGCCTTCATCATGTTCGCCGCTCCGGATGCCGCGCGGACGTTCGGTGTCACCGGCGCGGCCATGATCGATGGCATTATTTTCGGCGTCATCGGCATCAGCATCTGGCGTTACTCGACGATCGGCGCATGGATCGGGCTGGCCTTCTTCTCGCTGGAGAAGATCTACCAGTGGACCACCCAGCTGAAGAGCCTCGTGGGCCTCGCCCTTGCGGCAGCCATCTGGCTCGCATTCGTCAACGCCGTTCGTGGTGCCAACGCGTTGCGCCGTTTCAAGCGCGAGGAAGCGGCGCCCGCCATTACCGAAGCGTCCTGACATCGACATCAGCCGCGCATCAGGCTAGGTACTTTTTCCGAACTGCCGCGTGTATCTCCAGGCGTATGCTCCCGGTCGAGGGTGCATACGCGCTGGGAGTGATGCGATGAAATCCATAAAAACGCACATGCTGCTTGGTGCGGGCATGCTCGGGATTGCGTGGTTCGCATTATGTAACGTGACCCATGCCTGCACCCGCGTGGTCTATCTCGGCAAGAACGACGATGTCATCACCGCCCGGTCGATGGACTGGAAGGTCGACGTGGGCACGAACCTGTGGATCTTTCCGCGGGGCACGAAGCACAGCGGAGAAGCAGGCCCAGGCTCGATCACGTGGGCATCCAAGTACGGCAGTGTGATCGCCACTGGCTATGACGTCTCGACCACCGATGGTGCGAACGAAAAAGGCCTGATGGCCAATGTGCTGTGGCTGGTGGAATCGAGTTATCCCAAGCCGAAAGCCGGAGACCACACACTGAGCATCGCGCTGTGGGCCCAGTATGTGCTGGATAACTTCGCGACCGTGGACGAAGCGGTCAAGGCACTGGAAAAGGAACCCTTCATCGTGGTGACCGATGAGGTGCCCGGCGAGCCGCGCCTGGCGACGCTGCATCTTTCCATGTCCGATGCGAGTGGCGACAGCGCCATCGTCGAATACATCGGCGGGAAGCAGGTGATCCACCACGACCGCACGTACCAGGTCATGACCAACTCGCCCACGTTCGATGAACAGCTGGCACTTAACACGTACTGGCAAGGCATCGGTGGCACGGTGATGCTGCCGGGCACGAACCGTTCGGCCGATCGATTTGCACGTGCTTCGTTTTACGTGAATGCCATTCCAAAGAGCGACGACCCCGACCTGGCCCTCGCGAGCGTCTTTTCAGTTATCCGCAATGCGTCGGTACCCTTAGGTATCACCACCCCCGACCAGCCGAACATCTCGTCAACACGCTGGCGCACGGTGTTCGATCACAAGCGAAAGCTGTACCTGTTCGAATCGGCGATCACGCCGAATACCTTCTGGGTAGACCTGAAGAAGATCGATTTCGCGGAAAGGGCGGGCGTGCGCAAGCTCGACCTTGGGCCGGACCAGAAGCATACGTATGCTGGCGAGGTCTCCGGCCAGTTCGTTGCGGCCAAGCCGTTCCGCTTCGCCGGCCTGCACTGAGGGAGCTAGTGGGAGGGCGGTGCCTTCGCCCTCTCAGCCATCCGGTTGAGCATGAACTGCTGGATCTCCTTCTCGGAGACCTTCCCGCGCTTGGTCGTATCGATCTGGTCGAAGTTCTTGGCGGTGGCCTGCATGTTCCCTGCCTCGGCCTCTTCCTTGGTAACGAAACCGTCCTTGTCCTTGTCGGCCAGGACGAACTTGTTATGTAGCTGCTTCGTGGCGTAATCGAGCCTTGCGCCGGCACCCGTCTGGGCCGTGGCGGCCAGGGGCGAAACGCACAGGGCGGCCACGAGGGCCAGAGCAAGGGTCCTGCCGAAAGCCATGACATCTCTCCACGCAGCCGGGGTCGGGATCAGCCGACGTTACCCCCGGCACCACCCGCTGTAAATCAGTGAATTTGCTGCCCGTGGCGCGGTGGCGCCGCCCCGTTCAGTCCCGGACCCCGCAAGAAATGTGACCTGGTTCTCAAGACACCCCCGTTCCGGCCGATAACCGAGGACGCAACTGGGCATGGCCGCTGGCCATGGGGGTTTCACGATGTCAGGTACGGAAGCACGGCAACGCGCCCGCGAGGCGCTTGCCCAGGCCAAGGCCAGGGTGGCCGCGCTAAAGCAGGTCGATCCCTTCTTCCTGGACCTCTCCCTGGGTGAGGCCCCCGAGGGCGCGTGGGCCGAACCGGGCCACGCGGTGACCGCCGTGGGCCGCCTCGACGCCGCGGGGCTATACACCCCCAGCCCCTGCCAGGAAGCCCTGCGCGGCCTGGAAGTGCCCAGCATCGTGAAAGAGGTGTACCTTGCCGGGGCCGGGATGCGTGGCCGTTACGACCACGAGACCTTGCGCCGGAGCCTCCCTGAGAGCGTCATGTGGCTCATGGAGAATGTCCGCGGCGAGAAGGGCGGGGCACCCCGTATTTACATCCATGTACCCGATGGCAGTGCGGCCCTGGCGGAAGCGCCAGAGGAAACGCTAGCCATCCTTGAATTGCTGGCCGGGCTGCCGCTGGAAGGCGTGGCGCTGGCGGACGATGTACCAGACGCTGTCACCACGGGCACGAACATGAGCATTGACGACGCGATCCTTGCCGAGGACATCGGGGTCTACAAAACCCTGCTCGAATCGACCCGTGCCATCCCGTGGAAGATCGAGTGGGCGACGCTGCGCTTTGCCTATATCGGCCCGCAGATCGAAGAACTCCTTGGCTGGTCGCCGCAATCGTGGCAGACCGTGCAGGACTGGGCCGATCGCATGCACCCCGAAGACCGCGAGTGGGTGTTCAACTTCTGCGTTTCGCAATCCCAGGCCGGCATTGATCATGAGGCCGACTACCGCGCACTGCGCAAGGATGGCGAATTCGTTTGGATCCGCGATGTGGTGCACGTCGTGCGCAACGACGATGGCACGCCGAACGCGCTGATCGGTTTTATGTTCGACATCAGCGAGCGCAAGCGCACCGAGGAAAAGTTGCTCGATATGCAGCGCGAGCTGGAAGAGCTCTCGTTCAAGGATGGCCTGACCGGTGTGGCCAATCGCCGCCGCTTCGATAACGTGGTGGAAGCTCGCTGGCGCGATGCACGCCAGAACCGCCAGCCGCTATCGGTGGTCGTGCTCGATATCGATTACTTCAAGCAGTACAACGATCACTACGGCCACCTGGAAGGCGATGAATGCCTGAAGCGCGTGGCCCGGGCGCTCTCCGGCAGTGCGCGCAACGCGGACGATCTGCTCTGCCGCTTCGGTGGCGAGGAATTCGTGCTGCTCCTGCCGAACACCGATGAAGCCGCCGCCATGGCCATGGCCTGGCGCTGCCTCGATCTGGTCGATAAGGCCCTGATCCCGCACGCCGGCGTTGGCCACGACAAGCGCCTGACGCTCAGCGCTGGTGTGAACACGCTGGTCCCGGGCGAGGGCGACAGCGTGCTCCCCTTCATTGGCGTCGCCGACAGTCGCCTGTACAAGGCGAAAGAGCGCGGGCGCCACCGCGTGGTAGCGGAAGGCTGACCCGCGCAAGCGCGCTTAAGGAGTGGCAGGCACCTTCTCGGCAGACGCCGTGACCGTGGCATCGCCCGCCGGTGATGCACCGGGCAGCAGCGTCCCGTGTACGACTTCCGCCAGGCGCTTCTGCATATCATCGTCAGCCGCCTTGTCACGCACGGCGTAGCTCACCGTGTAGATGTAACTGGCGGTTTTCGGCTGGGCCGGATCGTAGACTTTGCTGATCAGCCGCCACTCGTCGCTTTCGAACGGTTTGCCATCGCGTGGGTGGGCGTGCTTGCCCAGCTCGTCCCACAGGTTGTTCGCATCCTGCGACGAATCGGCGAACGGGCGCTGGAAACGGTCGATGTAGACCATGGCGTTCGGCGCTTCCTGCTGGCTGAGGCTCAGGTGCAGCAGGCGCACGACCGGCTTGCCATCTTCGACCGTCCAGCCACCCGCCACGAAGACCTCCGAGCGGCCGCCATGCGGCACGATGCTGCTGGGCCAGCCTGCCTTTACGCCATCGACGGAAAGCGTGGCGCCCTTGGCGTCCTGGCCAAACGCGGCATCGCGCAGAACCATCGGCCGCGTGCCATTGGCAAGGAATGCCTGCCACTGCGCGAGCGTGCCGGTGTACGCGATGTCCTCCATATCGGCCATCATGCGCATCTTCAGGGTTTCCTCGAAGATATCGCCCGCACCCGCCATGCGGATCATGCCCACTGCGCCATCGGGCGTCGGCGTGGTCGCCGTCAGCAGCGACATATCGAAGAAGGGGATGGTGAAGGCATCCACGCGCCACGCGCGGCCCTGTCGGTCGGTGAAGGATTCGGTCGATGCGGGCTCACCCAGCGAGGTGATCTTGATGCTCTCGCGGCCGACCTTGCGAGTAATGAAGCCCAGGGTCAGCAGCGCATCGCCCACGGTGCGGCCGCCGGTCAGGGCCGGCTTGTCCGCTTCGGAGTGGATGTGCCACAGCGCCGTGTCGTTCAGCGTGGAGCGATCGATGTAGCCCTTGTTCGGCAACTGCGAGCGCTGGGAATCATCCTTGTCGGTGCGCATCCACACGCCACCGTTGTCCTGCACCACCAGGGCAGGCACGCCGCCGCTCCACGGGCTATGGGTCAGCAGCTCGTGGGATTTCTCGCCTTGCGGCCACAGCGAATCAGCGCGCTCCTTGAGCCATGCCTGCGCTTCCTTTGCCAGCGCGTTATCGGAGACCGCCGCGATGCGCGTGTAGAACTCCGCCTGGCTCAGCGGCAGGGGCATCTGCTCGCGCAGGCGGCTATGCCGGGTTTGCGGGCTGTAGGTGGTGCCGAAATCCATGGAGAGGTCGATGCTGGCGACCTTGTCCGAAGCATCCAGCACGGCACTGATCGGCAGGGCGAAGTTGAGGTTTTCGCTGGGCGATTTGCGCAGCACCACGCCGATCACCTTGCCCTTGTCATCGATCAGCGGGCCGCCGCTGTTGCCGGGCGAGGCGGGCGCGGAGAAGCGCATCCACTTCCAGCGGCCATCGACTTCTTCGGGGGTATCGGAGGTGTAGAGGCCATCGCGCAGCACCACGCCGGTGCCCAGGGCGTTGCCCACCGCAATGACGTTCTCGTTGATCGACGGCGTGCGCTCGACCTCGAGCGGCTGCACCGACGGCGCCTGTTTCAGGCTGAACTCCACGAAATCCTGCTGCGGCGAGAACTTCACCACCTTGTCCACGGCAAACACGTGGCCTTGCTCGTCGCGCAGGGAGAGCGGGCCGCGCACGCTACCCACGCCGCTGGCGAAGACGTGCCAGGCAGTCACGAAGCGGTTATCGCCAATGGCGAAGGCGGTGCCGATCGACTGGTATTTGTCGGTCCGCTCCTGGTAAGGCATCTGGTCGAGGGGCAGCGGCTTCTCGTAAACCACCTTGCCATCATCGGCCTTGGCCGCGACGACCTCGAAGGTGGCGGCCTTTACCCTGGGCAGCAGGGCCGCATCCAGCGTAGCCGCGTGGGCCGCGGTGCCGGCACAAGCCAGCGACATCGCGGCGGCGATCATCCGTTTCCTCAGAACTGCCATGTTCAATTCCCCTGGTTGGTCGCTACAGCGTACGCGACCGATGGGGGCGATTTGAAGACGGGTTGCGGGCGCCGCGAGGGCGCCCTGGGTGGCCGGGGTCGGTTACGGTGCCGAAGGCTTCCTGTCCGGCACGTCCACGCCTGCCGCCGCCTGCTTCAGCCGCGCCCGCATGTCATCGTCGCTCACCTTGCCGCCCACGGCGTAGGTCACCCCGAAGGCGTGCCTTGCGCCGTCCGGATGGGCCGGGTCGTATACCTCGGCGATGCTGCGCCGGTCATCCTTGTCCACAGGCTGCCCGTCGCGTGGGTGCGCGTGGGTCATCAAGTCGTGCCAGAAACTCTGCGCCTGGGGTTGGGAATCCTCGAAATAGCGCTCGTAGCGGTCCAGCCGGACCAGCGGCTCGGGCGTATCGCGCTGCTGCAGCACGATGGTGCGTACATGCAGGGCGGCCTTCCCATCCTCGTCGGTCCAACTGGGTTCAACCGCCACTTCGGCGCGGCCCTCCAGCGGCACGAGATCGCCTGGCCAGGTGGCCTTCATACCATCGACTGCCACGGTCACGACGTTACCCTCCCGACGTACCGTCGCATCGCGTAGCACGGTGGCCGGCGCGCCGTTGGCGAGGAAGGCCTGCCACTGGGGCAGGCTTCCGTGGTACGCGATGTCCTCCATGTCCGCCATCAGGCGCAGCTGCAGGGCGATCTGCCGTGCATCCCGCGCCAGCGCGAAGCGGAACATCCCCACGGCGCCATCCGGCGTTGGCGTGGTGGCCAACACCACGGCCCCATCGTTGAACGACAGGGCGAAGGTCTGCACCGTCCAGGCCCGGCCCTGGCGGTCAGTGACGGTCTCCGAGGCCACCGGCGCGCCCAGCGACGTGATCCGGATTTTGTCCTGGCCCATGTCGCGCATGATCATGCCCTGGGTGAGCAGCAGGTCCATGACCTTGCGGCCACCATTCCCCAGGGCAGGCTTATCTTCATCGGCGTGGATATGCCACACCATGGTCTGGCCGTAGGCGGTCTGTTCGATGAAGCCCTTGGCCATGGGCGTGCGCTTGCGCTGGGGCTGGCGGCGCACCCAGTTACCGTCGCTGTCCTGGCTCACCATGATCGGCAGGCTATCGGTCCACGGGCCGCGCGTCAGCAGGTCGTGTGATGCTTTGCCCTCGGGGAAGAGCGTGGCCTGGTGGGCGCTCATCCAGACCTGGGCTTCGTCGTGCGCCCAGTGGTCGAAGATGTCGCCGAAGCGCTTGTTGAATTCCGCATAGGCCATGGGTAGCGGCAGCGTGGCCTTGAGACGGCTGTTGCGGGTCTCCTGGCTGAACGGCACGGTGAAGTGCTCGGGGACATCGATATTCGCGGTCTTGTCGGACGCATCGAGCACGCGATCGATCGGCAGGGCGAAGTTCAGATTTTCACTCGGCGATTTACGCAGCACCACGCCGATGACCTTGCCCTTCTCATCCACGAGCGGGCCGCCGCTGTTGCCAGGCGAGGCCGGGGCCGAGAAGCGCAGCCATTTCCAGCGGCCATCCACTTCTTCGGGTGTCTGCGATGTGTACAGGCCATCGCGCAGCACGATACCGGTACCCAGTGCATTGCCCACCGCGAAGACGGCCTCATTCAATGCAGGCGAGCGTTCGACAGGCAGTGGCGCGACGGAGGGCGGGTTCGTGAGGCTGAACACCACGAAGTCTTCCTGCGGCGAGGTGCGCAGCACCTTGTCGATCGCGAACACATGGCCTTGCTCATCGCGGAGCATCAAAGGCCCCTGCAAGCTGTTCACGCCATCAAGGAAAACGTGGAAGGCGGTGACGAAGCGCCCGTCGCCGATCGCAAAGGCCGTGCCGATCGAACGGTAGTGGTCGTTGCGTTCCTGGTACGGCAACTGGTCGAGCGGCAAGGGCCGCTCATAGGTCACGTTGCTGTCATCAGCCTTGGCCGCCACGACTTCAAACGTTGCCGCGCGCACCTTGGGCAGTAATGCCGGATCAAGCGTGGCCGCCGCAGCGGCCGAAGCGAATGCGCTACCGATGGCGAGCGCTAGCGACCACTTCACTAGCGACCACTTCAACAGAACCGCCATGTTCATCTTCCCTGGGAATTTTCCGCAGGGTAATGCAGGCAAAGGCCTGAATTGAACTGGCAAGTTCCTGCGATGACGCCTCAGTAAAGTGCGCGGGCCTTCAACGTGCCTTCGATCGCTGCAAGCTCATTACGCAAGGCGGCCGCGTGTTCTTCGCTGGTGCTTACATCGATCACGACGTAGCCCACCTGGCCCGAGGTCTGCAGGTACTGGCCATCGATGTTCACTGCGGCGCGCGAGAATACCTCGTTCACCTTCGACAGCACACCCGGGATATTGCGGTGGATGTGCAACAGGCGGCGGCTGGTCGGGTGGCCGGGCAGCGATACCTCGGGGAAGTTCACCGCCGAGAGCGTGCTGCCGTTATCGCTGTAGCGCACCAGCTTGGAGGCGACTTCAATACCGATGTTTTCCTGCGCCTCGCCGGTGCTGCCACCGACGTGCGGGGTAAGGATCACGTTATCCATGCCCACCAGCGGCGAGACGAAGGGATCGTCGTTGCCTTTGGGTTCAACCGGGAACACGTCGATGGCCGCACCGGCCAGGTGCTTCGCGTGCAACGCCGCCGCCAGCGCATCGATATCGACCACCGTGCCGCGTGAGGCGTTGATCAGCATGCTGCCCGGGCGCATGCGCGCGATCTCTTCCGCGCCGATCATCAGCTTGGTTTGCGGGGTTTCCGGCACGTGCAGCGTCACGACGTCGGCGCGTTCGAGCAGGTCGCCCAGGTCAGCCGCCGGGCGCGCGTTGCCCAGCGAAAGCTTCGCTTCCACATCGTGGAAGATCACCCGCATGCCCAGCGATTCGGCGAGCACGCCGACCTGGGTACCGATATGGCCATAGCCGACGATACCGAGCACCTTATCGCGCACCTCGAAACTACCCGCGGCGGACTTGGACCAGCCGCCGCGGTGGCACTGCGCGTTCTTTTCCGGGATGCGGCGCATCAGCATGATCGCTTCGGCGATCACCAGCTCGGCCACGCTGCGGGTGTTGGAGTAGGGCGCGTTGAACACCGGCACGCCCAGGCGTTCGGCTTCGGCCGTATCGACCTGGTTGGTGCCAATGCAGAAGCAACCCACGGCGATAAGGCGGCGCGCTTCGGCCAGCACCTCCGCGGTGAGGTGGGTGCGCGAACGGATGCCCACGATATGCGCATCGGCGATGCGTTCGCGGAGTTCATCCTCGGGCAGGGACTTCTCGTGGAACTCGATCTGGGTGTAGCCGGCCTGGCGGAAGGTATCCAGCGCGCTGCGGCTGACGCCCTCCAGGAGTAGAACCTTGATGTCCTCTTTGGGGTACGACGTGCGCTTCATGGCCAGCCCGGTCTGTAGGTTCAACGAACCCCCACTATGCCAGAACGTGGCGGGGATGTTGCAGTGCAGTGGACGGCTGGCGGCCGCGCTGGCACCCTCGGGTGGTCACTTATCCGAGAGCCCCATGAGCGATCCGCGCCTCACCGACCTTGCCAGCCAGCTGCCTGGCCTGAAGCTTTCCACCGAACCGGGCGACCTGGAGCACCACGGCCGCGACTGGACCCGGCGCTGGACCCCGGCGCCGCTGGCCATCGCGTTTCCCGGCAATATCGCCGAGGTACAGGGCATCGTCCGCTGGGCCAACGAAAATGGCGTGGCGGTGGTGCCTTCCGGCGGCCGCACCGGCCTATCGGGCGGCGCCGTGGCCGCCCACGGCGAGCTGGTGGTAAGCCTGGACCGGATGAACAAGGTGCTGGCGTTCAACGAGGTGGACCGCACGTTGACCGTGCAGCCGGGCATTGCGTTGGAGGCAGTGCACAACGCCGCCCGCGAGCACGGCCTGATCTACCCGGTGGATTTCGCCGCGCGCGGCTCGTGCCAGATCGGCGGCAACATCGCCACGAATGCGGGTGGCATCCGGGTTATCCGCTACGGCAACACGCGGCAATGGGTCGCAGGGCTGAAGGTGGTCACGGGCAGCGGCGAGCTGCTGGATCTCAACAAGGGCCTGATCAAGAACGCCTCGGGTTACGACCTGCGCCATCTGGTGATCGGCTCGGAGGGCACGCTGGGCATTGTGGTCGAGGCCACCCTGGCGCTCACCTCCCCGCCGCCGGCTTCGCAGGTGATGCTGCTGGCGGTACCGGCGATGGATGCGTTGATGAAGGTATTCGCCGAGGCCCAGCGCACGCTGCGCCTGGAGGCGTTCGAGTTCTTCACCGATCGCGCCTTGCATCACGTGCTGGCACATGGGGCGCAGGCGCCGTTTGACGAGACCTACCCGTTCTACGTGGTGACCGAGTTCGATGCAGCCGATGAGGCGGCCGAGGCGAGCGCGCTGGCGTTCTTCGAGGCCTGCCTGGAGCAGGGTTGGGTGGTGGATGGCGTGATCTCGTCATCCGAGGCCCAGGCCGCCGCGCTGTGGCGCCTGCGCGAGGGCATCACCGAGAGCCTGGCGAAGTACAAGCCGTACAAGAACGACGTCTCCGTGCGCATTTCCCGCGTGCCGGCGTTCATGGCGGAGATGCAGGCGCTGCTGGCCCAGGGCTACCCGGATGTGGATGTGGTCTGGTTTGGCCATATCGGCGACGGTAACCTGCATATCAATGTGCTGAAGCCGGAGGGGCTCGATTACGCGGCGTTCGTGGAGCAGTGCGAGCACGTGACCACCTTGCTGGTGGAAACGCTGGAACGGCACGCGGGGAGCATTTCCGCGGAGCACGGCATTGGGCTGGTGAAGAAGCCCTGGCTGGGGAGCGTGCGCTCCGCGGAAGAGATCGCGTTGATGCGGGGGATCAAGGCGGTGCTCGATCCCAATGGGGTCATGAATCCCGGGAAGCTGCTCTAGCCCCGGGGGCTTGGGGCGCCCCGGCTCGCAACAGCCTTCCCTCAGGCGTTACCCTTATCGTCCCCCTTTTCCCCAAGGCACCACCCCACCATGGCCCAGGAATCCCCCGACCTGTACCCCGCGATCGAGCCGTACGAGACCGGCTCGCTCCAGGTTTCCGACCTGCACACCCTGTACTACGAGCAGAGCGGCAACCCGAACGGCAAGCCGGTGGTGTTCCTGCATGGCGGCCCGGGCGGCGGCACCAACCCGCGCTGCCGCCGGTTCTTCGATCCGAAGAAGTACCGCATCGTGCTGTTCGATCAGCGCGGCTGCGGCAAATCCACGCCGCATGCCGAGCTCACCGACAACACCACGTGGGATCTGGTGGAAGATATCGAGCGCCTGCGCAAGCACCTGGGCATTGATACGTGGCAGGTCTTCGGTGGCTCGTGGGGTTCCACGCTTGCGCTGGCCTATGCGCAGACCCATCCCGGGCAGGTGAGCGAACTCGTGCTGCGTGGCATCTTCATGCTTCGCCGCAGCGAGCTGGAATGGTTCTACCAGGGCGGTTGCGATCAGCTCTATCCGGATGCGTGGGAAACCTACCTCTCTGCCATTCCGCAGGCCGAGCATGGCGACCTGATCAGTGCCTACCACCGCCGCCTCACCAGCCCGGATGCCGCCACGCGCGTCGCCGCGGCCCGTGCATGGTCGGTGTGGGAAGCCGCGACCAGCTACCTGTACCAGGATGAAGGCCACATGGCCTCCAGCGGCGAAGACGAGTTTGCGCTCGCGTTCGCCCGCATCGAATGCCATTACTTCGTCAACGCCGGCTTCTTCGAGGTTGATGGTCAGTTGCTGCGTGACGTGGGCAAGATCCGCCACATCCCGACGGTGATTGTGCAGGGCCGTTACGACGTGGTGTGCCCCATGCGTAGTGCGTGGGATCTGCATCGTGCGTTCCCGGAAGCCGAGCTTCGCGTGGTGCAGGATGCCGGGCATTCGGCATTCGAGCCGGGGATTACGCGCGAGCTCGTCCGCGCCACCGATCAGTTCGCCCAGTAGTACCGCGTCCTTGTAGGAGCGCGCTTGCGCGCGATGGGTGCGTGCGGCAAGACCCATCGCGCGCAAGCGCGCTCCTACACAGAGCCATCGCACACAAAAAAAGGGCGCCCGGTGTTACCCGGGCGCCCTTTTTGATTCGTGCTTAGAACAGGATCGACGGCAGCGTCAGCAGGTCCACCACGAAACCATCGTGGTCGGACGAACCCAGCGCCTTCTTCACGCCGGTTTCCTTGGCCGCATCATCCAGCGTCTGCACCGGGGCATCCAGGTTGCCGCGGCCGTATTCCATCTTCAGGAACAGGCCACGGGCCACGGTGTTCAGCAGTGCGTGGTCCAGCACCTGGTGCGTCGGCACCGAGCGCGGGGCCTGGCCCTGGATGTTGCCGAAGTTCTCGGTGAACAGGAACGAGTAGCGATCCTGGGCGGGCACCGAATCCACGGCGTTCCACAGGGCCGGCTTCACGATGTTCTTGCCGAGCTTCAGCAGGTTCTGGCTATCGTCGTACTTGCCCGAGACCAGGCCCACCACATCGGTGAAGCCATCGCTGAACTGGTACGAGTTGAAGTCACCCACCACCATGATCGGGGTGAGCAGGTTCTTCCGGTCGGTCTGCAGCGCCTGCACCTGCTTCGCGAGCGACTGGGCCTGGAGGAAACGCTTCTGGCGGTCGCGATCGGCGGTCGTACCGGTCTTGTCCACGTTCTGGCGTGCCTTCGGGTGCACCGAGATCACGTTGATGCGCATGCGGCCGATGATCGACGGCACATCGGCCGTGAGCAGCAGCGGCGGGTGGTCGTGCAGGAACGATTGCGTGCCGCCATCATCCCAGGTGGCGTCCGCATCGAGCTGGCGCACATCCACCACGCGGACGCGGTCGGTGCGGACCAGGAAGCCCACGTTGATGCCGCTCGGGTCGTGGCCCGGCTGCAGGAACGCTTCGTACTGCGCCGGGTAATCATCACCCAGCTGCTTGGCCAGGCCCTGCAGCACGGCCAGGCTCTTCACTTCTTCCACCGAAAGGATATCCGGCAGCTTCAGCACGCTACCGACATACGCGGAGAGGCGCTGGGTCTTCAGCTTCACTTCGTCCGGCGTCGGCTCGGTGCTGCCGCCGCTGCAGGTGAAGGTGGTGTTGAAGTCCGAATCGCAGAAACGCTCCATGTTGAACGCGCCGACGCGCACCGCGTAGAACGGCTTGTTGTCGACCGGGCGCGGAAGCGGGTTGGCCTTGGTGATGGTGATCTTGCTGGGGATGAAGGTGTACGCACCGAACGCGTACGAGATCACGCCTTCGGCCTTGAACGTGGTGCCGGCGTTGAACGGCGTGTTCGCGGCCACGGCGCCGAAGTCGGCCGTGTTCATCTTCAGCACTTCGGGGTTACCCGACCAGTTCGGCAGGTTCACGCCATCGGGCACCGGCACGGTGTAACGCACGCCCGGCTTGCGCAGCGAGCGCTGGCCGTTGGCGGTGATGTACACCTCGGCGAACGGCTCGTTGCTGAAGCGCAGGTTGCCGGTGGTGATCATGCCGGTGTTGATCGAGACGCGCATGCCCACGAAGCACTGGAAGTTCGTCGTGCCGCAGGAGAGGGCGTTCGGATCGTTGGACGGCACCTTGTCGTTGAACACCACGGCGGTCGGCAGGCGTGCGCCGTGCATCGTGGTGGTGATGGTGGCGTTCTTCAGTTCCGGCAGGTTGAAGTAGTTGTCGACGGTCGCTTCGACATTCACCTGGTCGCCGGCCTTCACCGTCGGCGCCGTGCTGGTGAACACGTAGATGCCGTTCGAGGTGAGCGGATCGTTGTCGGCGCGGCTATCCGGGGTCTGGATGGTGAAGCCAGCCGGGCCCACCGCCGTGACGATGTTGCCGGTGGTGGAAACGCGCTTGCCGAGCAATGGCGAGACCTGGTCGTGGCCGGTGATCTGCCAGATTTCGGCGGCGACCGGGATCTCGTTGAGGATGGCACCCACGGCGGTGGGCTTGGCCAGGGCAACGTCGCCCGAGGCGTTGGTCAGGTTGACCTTGAACGCCTTGTCCGGGCCGGCCGCCTTGGCGCCGTGCACGTTCACCGTCACGGTGGCCGTGGTCTGGCCGGCCGGGATGGTGACATCGGTGTTCACCGCGTCGTAGTCGCCCGCGGCCACGGTGGCCGTATCGTCGGCCGTGGCCGCATGCACGGTCACGTCCGCCGCGCCGGCCTGGCTCAGCGTCACGGTGAACGGCATCGGCACGTCATCGGCGTTGCGCAGGCTGACCGAGGCATCGGCGATCGACAGGCTCGGGCCCTGCGCCACGCAGGTGCTGGCGCTGTTGTGCGGGGTGGTCGGCGCGACCTTCACCCAGTCGGCGGAGTTATCACCGGTGGACTGCGGGAAGCCGGCGGCGTTGGTCTTGCGGCCGTAGCCCTGATCGCCGTTGGTGCTGCCCAGGCTCGCCAGCGGCGTGCCCAGCTTATAGGCCGAGCCGGCGCTCAGGCCGACCTGGTCGATCACCGTGCCCGAGGCATCCAGCAGCGCGAGGCCGCCGTCATCGGTCACGCCGGTCGAATACTTCTGATCGAACGCCACGCTGCCGGAGTAGCCCGAGCTTGCCGTATTGGCCAGCAGCAAATAGCAGCCCGGGGCGATGGTGACGCCGGCGGGGAAGGTGAAACGGGTGCCGGTCGTGCCCGCGTTGTTGGAGGCGTTGAGCTTGTAGCCCGACACATCCAGCGGCGCGGTGCCGCTGTTCTGGACTTCGACGAATTCGTCGTTGCCGCCAGCGGGGCCGCGGACGCGGAACTGGGTGATAGAAAGATCCGCCGCCTGGAGCGACGAGGCGGCCATAAGGCCGGCAAGCGCCGCCCACAGGGCGCGCTGCTGTTTGGTCGAACGCATTCGAAAATCCCCTCGAGTCGTTGAGTTGTACGCGACCCAAGACGCCCGCAATCCCCTGCGGCGGCGCTCCCCCTGTCAGGTCCGCCGCAGGATTCTGCCGCAAGTTTGTGACAGCCGGTGTGACGAACCCCGCTCCTGCAGGGGGTTATTCGGGTTTCTGCTTGGTGCCGAAGATCTTGTCACCTGCATCGCCCAGCCCCGGCAGGATGTAGCCCAGTTCGTTCAGGTGATCGTCGATCGAGGCCACGTAGATCTCGATATCGGGGTGCGCTGCCTCGATCCGCTTCAGGCCTTCCGGCGCGGCGACCAGGAACAAACCCTTGATCCGCTTGGCGCCCGCTGCCTTCAGCATGTCGACGGTAGCGACCAGGGTGCCGGCGGTGGCCAGCATCGGGTCCACGATGATGGCGGTGCGCTCATCCATGCGGCCGCTGAGCTTCTCGTAGTACGCCACCGGCTGCAGGGTTTCTTCATCGCGCTGCAGGCCCACCACGCTCACCTTGGCCGCCGGGATCATTTCCAGCACGCCGCTGAGCATGCCCAGGCCCGCACGCAGGATCGGCACGATGGTGACCTTCTTGCCCTTGATATGGGTCACTTCGACAGGACCCGCCCAGCCTTCAATCATCTTGCACTCGGTTTCCATATCCGCCGTGGCCTCGTAGGTGAGCAGGGCGGCGACTTCGGAAGCGAGTTCACGGAACTCCTTGGTGCTGATGCCGGCGGCGCGCATCAGGCCAAGCTTGTGCTGGATGAGGGGGTGGCGGACTTCGACGATTTTCATGGGCGGCTGGGTGGCGTTGGTTTCGATGCGGCATTTTCGCACGATCGGGCGTTGGCGCATGCGCGGATCGCGTGCAAGCACGCTCCTACAAAAGCGCGCAGCGCAGGTACTGGCTGGCGTTTGTAGGAGCGTGCTTGCACGCGACGGGTGCTCGCCTAAACGAATCAGCCCTTAAGGCACGAACTCATGAACGCCTTCCGCTCATCACCCTTCAGGGTTTTGGCCTTCGGATCGGCGTTACACGCCTTCATCTTGTCCTGCTGGGTCATCTTGGCCGGGGCCGCTGGCTGCTCGCCTTTCAGGCAGCTGGACATGAACGCTTTGCGCTCATCACCCTTTTTGCCAGTGGCCTGGGTGTTGCAGGTGGACATCCGCTGTTGCTGCGGTGTCAGCTCCTTCTTGGCCTGGTCTGCCGCGAAGGCGGAGCCGGCGAAAACGAGAAGGGCGGAAACGGCAAGGACACGAAACTGCACGCGCATGGCGAACCCCTACGTGACGCCGGCCATCCCGGCGTGGGGCAGCTTACGCCTTTTCTCAACCGCCGGGATATCGCAGGTTGCGGGCGCTGGGTGACTGTCGTGCATAGACCTTGTAGGAGCGCGCTTGCGCGCGATGGGTGCTTGCGGCAAGACCCGATCGCGCGCAAGCGCGCTCCTACACAGAACCTTGGCGTTACGCGGCCTTTTCTTCGGAGCGGCGCGGGCCTTCCTTCAACGCGTGGCGCACCTCGTCGATGATCAGGTCCACCTCGGCGCTGGTGACGCGGAAGTGCGGGGTGAAGCGCAGCGAGTTCGCGCCGCCGTGGATCACGCCGATGCCGCGTTCGCGCATGTATTCCTCGGTGGAACCTTCACCGTAGCACTTGAACTCCGGGGCCAGCTCGCACGAGAACAGCAGGCCGGTGCCCTGCACCTTGGTGATCAGGCCACCGAGTTCGTTCTTCAGGCCTTCGAGCTTCTGCAGGAATTCCTTGCCGCGCTCGCGGATGTTATTCCGCACATCGTCGGTAAGCTCGGCCATGGTCGCCACGGCCACATCCAGCGCGCGCGGATTGGCGGTCATGGTGTTGCCATAGATGCCTTTGCGATACAGGCCGGCCACGCGCTCGGAAACGGCGAGCACGGACAGCGGGTACTGGCCGGCGTTGAGCGCCTTGGAGAAGGTTTCCAGGTCCGGCGCATCGAGCTTCTCGAAGCCCGGGTAATCGATGATCGACAGCACGCCGTGGGCACGCAGGCCGGCCTGGATCGAATCGACCAGGAGCAACGTGCCGTGTTCGCGGGTGAGTTCGCGGGCGGCGGCGTAGAACTCCGGCGTCACCGCACGGCCCGGGTCGCCTTCGCCCATCACCGGCTCGAGGAACATGGCTTCGATGAACCAGCCGTTGCGGTCAGCTTCGGCGAAGGCCGCCTTCAGCGAGGCGACGTTGTACGGCTCGACCGTGATCAGCGTGTCCTCGTTACGGAAGCTGGCCAGGTGCTGCTGGTAGTTACGGCGGGAGGAATCCGAATAAATGGCCGGGCGCTCGGTGCGGCCGTGGAAGGCGCCCTTCACGGCCAGGCGCTTGATGGTGCGGCCGGCGTGGCGCGCACCCGGGTCGGTCATCAGGCGCGCATTGACGTCGGCGATGCGGCCGGCGAGCGTGACCGATTCCGAACCGGAATTCAGGCAGAGGAAATGCGAGTAGGGGCTGCCGCCACGGGTGTGGCCCAGTTCCTTGCGCAGCGCTTCGCACAGGCGCAGCTGCGAGACGTTGGCCGTCATGACGTTGGCCATGACCTGCGGGCGCGACATGGCCTCGATGATGTGTTCCGGGTTGTGGCCGAAGCCGAGCATGCCGTAGCCGCCATCGTCGTGCAGCACGGCACCCTTCAGCGTCACCACCCACGGGCCCCGCGCGGCGGCCGGCACGTACGGGTTCACGCCGTCATCGGGGTAGAAGTTCACCAGGCCGCACTGCAGGTGGTGGATCTGCGCGTCTTCATCCATGCGCAGGAAATCACCCATCTCGGCCTGCAGGCCCTTGTGGTAAGCGGCAGCATCTTCGATGGCGCGGCGCAGGCTGGCGTCATGGGCGGCAAAGCGCTCGATGGTGGCATCGGGCAGGCCGGTGGTGCGGGCCTTGCCGCCGAAGTCGCGCATCTCGCGCAGGGTACCGATGACGTGCATAAAGCTTCCTCGCCCTTACAGTGGTAGCGGCATTGCCGCCGTATATTCCTGGAGCGCGCGTGGGCGCGATCCGACCTGGCCCATATCCTTCGATATATCCCTAACTATCTATCTTTAAAGGGATTATTGGCCGAGCATAACATGCGCATTTTGGCCCCGTAACCCCCGGGTGACGCTTGTCACATCCGCACAATGACGCAAACGACTGCCGCCAAGGGGTTGCGCCCGTTTATGTTGCGACGCAAGGGAGGACACCATGAGCCAAGACACCTGCATCGCCCGCCTTGAAGGCGTTCACAAGCGTTATGGCGCGGTTACCGCGCTCGACGGCATCAACCTCACCATCCACCGCGGCGAGCTGCTGGCGCTGCTGGGGCCGAACGGCGCCGGCAAGACCACCAGCATCAGCCTGCTGCTTGGGCTGCACCGCGCCGACCAGGGAACCGTTTCCCTGTTCGGCAAGGATCCGCAGGACATCGAAGCACGCCGTCGTATCGGCGTCATGCTGCAATCGGCCAACCTGCCGCCTACGCTGAAGGTGCGTGAGTTGATTCGCGTCACCGCCAGCTACTATCCCAACCCGCGGTCCGTCGCCGAGTGCGCGACGATCGCCGGCATCACCGATCTGCTCGATCGCCGTTACGTGGCACTTTCCGGCGGTCAACAGCGCCGCGTGCAGTTCGCCATGGCGTTGGCAGGCAACCCGGAACTCCTGTTCCTTGATGAGCCGACAGTCGGGCTCGATCTTTCCGCCCGTCAGGCGCTCTGGGCGTCGATTCGCAGCCTGGTGGCCAGCGGGTCGTCGGTGGTGCTCACCACGCATTACCTCGAAGAAGCCGAAGCCCTGGCCGATCGCGTCTGTGTGATTGCGCGTGGGCGTGTCATCTCCGAGGGCACGGTGGATGCCTTGCGTGCCCATGTCTCCGTGCGACGGATCCGCTGCCTCACGAGCGTGCCAGCGGAAACCATCGCAGCCTGGCCGGAAGTGGACACGGCGTCCCAGCAGCAGGGCCATATGGTCATCGCCACGCAGCATGCTGAAGCGGTGGTGCGCCGCCTGCTTGCGATCGATGCCGACCTGGCCGAACTGGAAGTGCAGCGTGCCGGCCTGGCCGAAGCCTTCACCGAAATCACTCGCGACAGCGAAGCGGCCAATGCCGCGCAGGAGGCCGCATGAACATCATCGAGAGCACCGCCACGCCGGTGATGAGCACGGGCCAGGTGTTCAATGCCTACGTGCAGGAAGCACGTGCGGAAGTGCTGCGTTACCTGCGCCTCCCGGGCTTCCTGTTGCCGACCATGTTGTTCCCGTCGGTGTTCTACCTCATGTTCGGCATCATCCTTGCGCACCAGAACTCGCCGGATGGGGCTCGCTTCCTGCTGGCGTCGTACGGCACGTTCGGGGTCATGGCGCCGGGCCTGTTCGGTTTCGGTGTGTCGCTGGCCATCGATCGTGAGCATGGGTTGCTCACGCTGAAGCGCGCGCTGCCGATGCCGCCCGGCGCCTACCTTGTCGGCAAGATGTGCATGGCGCTGATGATGGCCTCGGTCGTGACCACGCTCATGCTCTGCCTCGCCCGCTTCGGTGGTGGTGTGCAACTCAGCGCGGGCCAGGCGGCCACGTTCTTCGTGACCGAGGTGTTGGGTGTCCTCGCGTTCTGCTCGCTGGGCCTGCTGCTGGGCACGCTGGCCAAGGGCCAATCCGCGCCGGGCCTGGTGAACCTGGTGTACCTGCCCATGGCCTTCCTCTCCGGCCTCTGGTTCCCGCTCTCGGTCATGCCAAAGTTCATCCAGGCCATCGCACCGCTGTGGCCGGCTTATCACCTGGACCAGTTGGCGCTCTCGGCGATCGGCATGGGGCAGGGCGGGGAGTGGATCCACGTGGTGGCACTGGCGGCATTCACGGCGGGGTTCCTCACCCTGGCTGCCCGTCGTCTGGCCCGGCACGGTTGAAGTAGCATGGCAGCCAGCCTTTCCACGGAACTGCCCATGCCTGCGTCGTCGTGGTTCAAGCCTGCCCCCGATTCGCTGTGGGTTCGCCTTGCGAACCGTGGCAAGGCGCGCCTGGCGTCCATGTTCAACCTGGTCTGGGTGGTCTGGGCGTTCGCCGATGTCGCCTTCAACGGCACGGTCTCGGACGACTGGTGGTGGGTGACGATGTTGTCCTTCGTTACCTTCCTTGCCCTCTACGGGCTGGCTTACATCCGGCCTTGCAGGGATACCCCGTGGTACGGCCTGGCCATGGCGCTGCTAGGGTTTGCCACTCTGGGCGTCAATCCGTCGGGCGGCACGTCCTACGTAATCTTCGCCGGCTCGTTCATGGCGTACACCGGCTCGGTTCGGGTCTGTATCGCGCGCATCGTTTCGGTACTCGCGGGGTACATCATCGTTGCGGATGTCGTGCGAGCCTGGGGTTGGCAGCCGACGCTCATCCTGAGCATGGTCTACCTGTTCGTCGCCATTGCGAATGTGCTCTGGCGTCTCAACGGGCAAAAGGAGTGGCAGCTGAAGCTGTCCCACGACGAAGTGCGCCGCCTGGCCGCCACCGCGGAGCGCGAGCGCATCGGTCGCGACCTGCATGATCTGCTGGGCCACACGCTGTCGCTCATCACACTGAAGCTGGAGCTCTCGCGCCGCCTGCTCGATCGCGACACGGAAGCGGCGCGGCGCGAAATGGAAGAAGCCGAGCGGGTGGCCCGCCATGCGCTGGCTGAAGTGCGTTCCGCCGTCACTGGCATCCGCGCCACGGGCCTGGCCGCGGAACTGGCCTCGGCGCGGTTGCTGCTGGGCTCGTCATCGGTGGTATTCGATTACATCACCGAAGTACCGGAACTCCCCCCACGCATGGAAAGCGAACTGGCCCTGGTCTTGCGCGAGGCCGTGGTGAACATCCACCGCCATGCGCAGGCGTCGGCCGCTGAAGCCAAGGTACAGGTCGTTGGCAACGAGCTGGTGCTGTGCATTTCCGATAACGGACGCGGTGCGGGCGGCTCGGAAGGCAACGGCGTGTGCGGCATGCGCGAACGCGTGCGGGCACTGGGCGGCAGCATGTCGTTCGAATCCACCAGGGGGAAGGGCACGCGGGTCGTGATTCGCGTACCACTCACGGCGGGTGAACGCCGAGACCTACCTACCGAGCCAAAGAGGCTCGCCTCATGAACTGGTGGAAGCACCCGCGGCCCGATTCCCTCATGGGCACGCTGAATTCGCCGGTGTACCTGCGCTGGACCTGTATTCTGCAGATGTTCTGGTTGTACGCGCTTATCTCGGCCACCTGGCTGGCCAAGGGGTTCCATTGGGATTGGTTCATTCCCACGGTCCTCTCCATGGTCGTTTACGTCACCTGCTACATGCAGGTGTTTTTCGGCCCCATCCGCCACATGGTTCGCAACTGCGTATCCATCATGGTCATGGGCTTCGCGCTGTGGATCGTGAACCCGGTTTCCATCGGTTACGTCGTGATCTCGCTCTCCATGCTGGCGTTTGGCCAGAGCCCGAAACCATGGCTCGTGGCCACCGCGGCTTGCAGCTTGCTCACCATCCTTTGGGTGAACCTGTTCAATATCCCGACGATCCATGCGTGGATCCTGCCGTTTGTCGGTGTCGCCACGGGGTACGGCAATTACCTCTACGCCCGCGGTATTCGTCGCGATGTGCTGCTCCGCCTTTCGCAGGACGAAATCAGCCGGCTGGCCACGCTGGCCGAGCGCGAGCGCATCGGTCGCGACCTGCACGATCTGCTGGGCCACACGCTCTCACTGATCACACTGAAATCGGAGCTGGCGCGGCGCCTCGCCATTGCGGACCCTCCGCGCGCGCAGCAAGAAATGGAAGAGGTTGAACGCGTCGCCCGGCACACCCTCGCCGAAGTGCGCAACGCCGTGACCGGCATGCGCGCGGGCGACCTTGGTTGCGAACTCGTCTCCGCCCGGCTCATGCTCGAGGCCTCGGGTATCGCGCTTTCCATCGATAAGCCCGCCGATCTCGCGTTACCCACGCAGGCCGAGGCGGCGCTCTCGCTCGTCCTGCGCGAAGCCATCACCAATATCCACCGACACTCCCGCGCCACCGAAGCGCGGGTCACCATCACCCGGGAAGGACAGGCGTTTTCGATGCGAATTACGGATAACGGATGCGGCGGCCTCGCCGCGCATGGCAACGGCATCTCGGGCATGCGCGAACGCATCCGCCAGATCGGCGGCCGCCTGGCGATCGATTCGCCGCTGAAGCAGGGCACCGAACTGGCCATTGAGCTTTCGCCCGTGGCCTTGCAGGAGCGCGTGGCATGATTCGTGTCCTTCTCGCCGAAGACCAGGCCATGGTGCGCGGTGCACTCTCCGCGCTGCTCAACCTGGAATCCGATATCGAAGTGCTGGGCTCGGCGGCCGATGGCGAATCAGCCTGGCGCGAACTGCAACGCCTGAAGCCGGACGTGCTGGTTACCGATATCGAAATGCCGGGCCTTACCGGCCTGGAGATCGCCCAGCGCGTGCATCGCCACGAGCTGCCGATCAAGGTAGTGATCGTGACGACGTTCGCGCGCCCCGGTTTCCTTCGCCGTGCGCTTGATGCGGGTGTCAGCGGCTACCTGCTCAAGGATGCCCCGGCCGAGAACCTTGCTGAATCGCTGCGCCTGGTCCACCGCGGTGGCCGGGCCATCGACCCGCAGCTGGCCCTGGAAGCCTGGTCCGAAGCCGATCCCCTGAACGACCGCGAGCGCCAGGTGCTGCGGCTTGCCGGGGAAGGGCAGTCGGCCAGCGATATCGGCACCCAGCTCAACCTCTCGCATGGCACGGTGCGCAATTACCTCTCCGAGGCGATCGGCAAGCTCGGCGCCGCCAACCGCATTGAAGCCTACCGCCTGGCCCGGCAGAAAGGCTGGCTATAATCGCGCCACCACGCACCGCGCCCCTGTAGGAGCGCGCTCGCGCGCGATGCTCCCCGCGATCACCGACACCCAGGGGCCACCGGATTGGCGCACGTGTTCCGCTTTCTATCGCTGGCGTTCGCCACCGCATTGCTCATGGCGTGCGGCGGTACGCCTGCGCCCCTTTCCCACGATGCCTACATCTGGCAACGGCAGTGGACGCCGTCGCTGCGCAGCGCGATCGGCGCCTCCGGTGATGTCGTCCGCGACTGGCGCGTGCTGGTGGCGCAGGCGTCCCGTGATGGGCGTTTCCAGATGTTCATGCCCGACCGGGCGACGCTCGCTGCCAGCCGGCGCCCGGTGGTGCTGGTGGTGCGCATCGACGGGCGCCTGGCGACGTTCGACGCGGACGTGCTGCGCGAGCGCATCGCGCGGGTCGCAGCTGACTGGCCGAACGCCGCGGGCGTGGAGATCGACTATGACTGTCCAACCGCACGCCTTCCAGCGTATGCCGCGTTTCTGCGTGAGCTGAAGGCTGCGCTTGGCGCCACCCCGCTGTCGATCACGGCATTGCCCACCTGGATCGGCGCGCCCGAACTCGATGCCGTGCTCGCGATCCCCGATGAATCGGTCCTGCAGGTGCATGCGGTGCAGGCGCCGCAAGCCGGCCTCTTCAATCCGGCCATCGCAGCGGACTGGGTGAAGAACTATGCGAAGCACACCCATAAGCCGTTTCGCGTGGCTTTGCCCACATACGGCTCGCGGGTAAGCTGGAACGACGACGGTACGTTGCTTGCCGTCGAGAGCGAACAGGCCGCGCTGGCGGCGGGCGCCGTGTCGTCCGAGTTGTATGCCTCCGCCGATACCGTGCTCGCCTTCGTCCAGCAGCTTTCGGCCGATCGGCCGCATGGCCTCACCGGCATCGTGTGGTTCCGCCTGCCGACCACCGACGATACGCGCGCCTGGAGCCTTGCCACGTGGCGCGGCGTGATCACCAACCAGCTGGACCGCGCACCGTTGCGCCTGCACCTGCGCGACGCGGGCAACGGCGCGAGCGATGTATTGCTCGAGAACCCGGCCTCCGCCGATGCCGCCGCGCCGGAACGCGTGGCATTACCGGCGGGCTGCGAGCTCGCCGACGGCATCGATGGCTATCGTCTCGAACCGAATGGCCCAACGCCCACCCTGGTTGCCGCGCTGGCCCGGCCGTTGCGCGCGCATACCACGCGCGCCATCGGCTGGGCCCGCTGCCGCCCCGGCACCCTCACTACGCTCACTTTGCAGGGAACCCCCGTTTCATGATGAAGCACAACGCGCTTGCCGCCGGCCTTGCCCTGGCCGCCATCGGTGCCGTGGCCTGGGCCTGTGGCCCGGATTTCCCCACGCAGTTGCTCGATGATCGCGCCGGCACGCTCAAGGCCGCGCCGCAGAACACCTTCGACTTCGAGGCGCAGCACCTTCTGCCGAGCTCGGATGCGCTGGAAGCGGTGGAAACGCCGCGCTGGGGCGATGCGCCGGAGCGGCCGGACCTGTCGGCTGAACTGGCCGCCAGGGTGAAGACCGCGATGGGCGCCGCCACCGGTAGTGCGGCGTATGCGGCCGCTGATGGCTTGCCCGAGGATGTTCGTCGCTACGTCGCGGGGGCGGTGGATTACCGCCGGGCCACGGCCGATTGCCCACCCGCAGCGGAAAGCGATACGGGTGAGGCGACAGAGCGCCCGGTCTGCACGACGTTTGATGCGTCCGCACTCGATGCCGCACAGGCCAGCTTCGAGCAGGTACTTGCGTTGCCCGTGGAGCAGGCGAAGGCCCGTGGCGCGTGGGCGGCCTACATGCTCGGCGAAGTTCAGGCGTTGCGTGCGGCAAAGGCGGCAGGCACGCCGGCGTTCGCCGCATCGCGCGATGCCGCGGCGAGAGCATTCCAGCTGACCCGCGCTCGCGTTCTTGCGGGCGCATCGGATGCGCAAGGGTTGGGTGTTGCCAGCTTCGGCGAGGAAGCCCGGCTCAGCCTGTTTGTCGATAAGACCTTGTGCGGGTGGGCGGCCTTTACGCGCAACGATGAATGCGCGAGTGAAGTGACACCCGCCGATTTGAAGCACGCTATCGCGCTGTACGCCGCGCAGGCCGGCCACGGCTCAGGCCAGGCGGTCGATTCGCTCGCGGCCATCGCGGCCGCTGTGCTGTCCAACGATGGCCAGGCCGCGGCGATCATCGATGGCCCCGTATCGCAGCGCCTTTTGGTGGCCTACGCGCTTGCCCGCGTCGCGCCGCAGACGAGTGACGGCAAGCCGTTGCCGGCGTTGGCTCAGCTGGTCGACGCGATCCTGGCCAACGGACCCGACAAGGTCGCATCAGCCGATCGTCTCGCTTCGCTCGCGTACGAGCTCGGCCGTTACGACGATGCCGAGAAACTACTGGCCAAAACCGATGGTCCGCTGGCCAGCTGGGTGCGCGCCAAGCTGGCCCTGCGCAAGGGCGACCGTGCCGCTGCGGCCAACGCATACGCCGAGGCAGCCAAGGCGTTCCCGAAGGCGGACGACCCGAAGGCCTCGCTCGAGGCCGGCAACATCCACCTGCTCATGGGCGAGCGTGGCGTGCTGGCGTTGTCCCGCGGCGAGTACGTGGAAGCGATGACGCGCCTTTACGAAGCGGCGAAAGCCGTAGGTGGTGATGGCAACACGTATGAAGAACTCAGTGGGTCGGGCATCGGCTACGGCAGCGATGCGGCTTACGTGGCCGAGCGCGTGCTCACCATGGATGAGCTGAAGACCTTCGTCGATGAGCACGCCCCGGCGTACTCACCCGCGCCGGCCGCGAAGGATGATCGCTCCGCGTATGCGACGACCGGCGTGGACGATCACCTGCGCTACCTGCTCGCCCGCCGGCTCATGCGCGCCGGCCGCTACGACGATGCCTACCGCTATTTCCCTGCCGCGGGCGACAGGCGTTTCGGCGACGTGGACCTCGCCGCCCGGGCGAAAGCCTATGCCGATGCCGTGCACGAAGGCGACAGCGCGTGGACCGACATCGGCAAGGCCCAGGCGCGCTACGCGGCCGCGAAGATCGCCCGTGAAGACGGTATGGAGATCCTGGGTTACGAGCAGAGCCCTGACTACTTCGATAACGGGGGCAGCTACCAGGGCGGCAGCGGCCAGAGTGCGGAATCCTTGAAGGGCCCCGAGGTCACCGATGGCGAGCGCCAGCGCTTCAAGGACAGCGTGGCCCAGCCGGATTACCGGCTGCACTACCGCTACCTCGCCGCCGACCGCGCCGCCGCCGCCGCGGACCTGCTGCCGCCGCGCTCGCAGGCCTTCGCCGCCACGCTGTGCCAGGCCACCCACTGGATGCTGGAAGGCCCGCCGGACTACAACCAGGCCGCCGATGGCGAGGAGGGCAAGGCGCCCAACGAGCGCCAGCGCCGGGCCCGGCTGTACTACGACCGCTATGTGAAGCAGGGCCCGTACGTCGAGTGGGCCGATGATTTCGGCTGGAGCTGCGAGGAGCCGGACTTCGACCGGGCCCGGACCCTGAAGCGGGCCCAGCAGGTGGCGGCCGTGAAGCATGTGATTCGCCGCTGGCTGCCGCTGGAGATCGGCGTGGCCCTGGTCGCCCTGGGCGGCCTGGCCTGGCTGCTGGTCCGGCGCCGCCGCCGCCGGATTGCGCCATAATCCCAGGCCCCCGTCTGTTCCCCCGGCCAGTTACGTGAAGAAATCCGATTTTGACTTCGATCTCCCACCCGACCTGATCGCCCAGGCGCCGCTCGAGCGGCGCTCGGGCAGCCGGCTGCTGGTGGTGGATGTGGCGGCCCGCTCGAAGGCAAACCGGAAGTTCTACGACCTGCCGGACCTGATCCAGCCCGGTGACCTGCTGGTGTTCAACGACACCCGCGTGCTGCCGGCCCGCCTGTATGGCCGCAAGGACACCGGCGGCGCGGTCGAGATCCTGATCGAGCGCGTCACCGGCGCCCGCGAGGCCCGCGCCCAACTGGGCGTGAGCAAGAAGCCGAAGGAGGGCGGCATCATTGAGCTGGCCGACGGCACCCACATCACCGTGATGGGCCGCGATGGCGAATTCTTCCTGCTGCGCTTCGAGATCGACGAGCCGCTGGAACGCCTGCTCAGCCGCCTGGGCGAGATGCCGCTGCCGCCGTACATCGAGCGTGGTGCCGACGCCTCGGACATGGAGCGCTACCAGACCGTGTTCGCCCGCGAGCCCGGCGCCGTCGCGGCGCCCACCGCCGGCCTGCACTTCGATGAAGCGCTGCTGGAAAAGCTGCGCAACAAAGGCGTGGATTTCGGCTACGTCACGCTGCACGTCGGCGCGGGCACCTTCCAGCCCATGCGTGCGGAGAACGTGCAGGACCACGTGATGCACCGCGAGTGGCTGAACGTGGGTGCGGAGCTGGTCGAAAAGATCCGTGCGACGCGCGCTGCGGGCCACCGCGTCATCGCGGTGGGCACCACCGTCGTGCGCGCGCTGGAAAGCGCCACTGTCGAAGGCGTGCTGCGCCCGTTCGCCGGCGAAACCCAGATCTTCATCTTCCCCGGCTACAAGATCACCAGCGTCGATGCGCTGGTCACCAACTTCCACCTACCGCAATCGACCCTGCTCATGCTGGTCTCCGCGCTGGCCGGCAAGGAAGTGATCCTGGATGCCTACCGCTACGCGGTGCTGCAGCGGTATCGCTTCTTTAGTTATGGCGATGCGATGTTGATTTTGCCGCCCCGACACGCCTGACACCCCCTGTAGGAGCGCGC
>Ga0207647_10000079_pt1 | contig 72325 bp, 56 predicted proteins | sample KBSCornC2_FD_184295 | JGI IMG/M metagenome (GOLD analysis project Ga0207647, IMG submission 184295) | Corn rhizosphere microbial communities from Kellogg Biological Station, Michigan, USA - C2 (SPAdes) (version 2) | ecosystem: Host-associated > Plants > Roots > Rhizosphere ...
GGTTTGTGAACTGATCGTTACTGCCAGGGCTGCTGATGGCTGGGTGATCGTTACGTTAACGGTTGAGGTTACACCGTTGGCGTCTTGTACGGTTACTACGTAGCTGCCAGCGATTAAGTTTGTGAAAGTATCGTTGGTTTGTAATGTACCGCTTCCAATCTTGTATTGATAAGGACCTGTACCGCCTGAAGCGGCTACGGTCACTGCACCTGTTGATGCACCATAAGCGATCACGTTGGTTTGTGAACTGATCGTTACTGCCAGGGCTGCTGATGGCTGGGTGATGGTTACGTTAACCGTTGAGGTTACACCATTCGCATCCTGTACAGTTACTACGTAGCTACCTGCGATTAAGCCGGTAAAGGTATCGTTAGTTTGTAATGTACCGCTTCCAATCTTGTATTGATACGGAGCTGTACCGCCTGAACCTGCTACCGTTACTGCGCCGGTTGATGCACCGTAAGCAATCACATTGGTTTGTGAGCTGATCGTTACCGCTAAAGCTGCAGTTATATTGATTGTATTTGAAGTTGCTGATGTTAACCCTGTAGAAGCAAAGGTTAAAGTACGGTTACCTGCTGTGCCTGATATATTCAGATCGGTAAAGGTGGCTTTACCGTTTGCATCAGTATTAACCGTTACAGTACCACCTAAAGTACCGCCGCCGCTAGCTATTGATGCTGTAATGGCTACACCTGATTGGCTCACTGCGTTACCACTACCGTCTTCCAATTGTACTACAGCAGGTTGTGCGAATGCTACCCCGCTTTGTGCGGTAGGCGATGGTTGGGTAGTGATACCTAATTGGGTAGCACCGACCGAATTTACTTTAATACTTATACCGAAGGTAGTACTTCCGCTACTATTTTTCGCTGTCACTGTGTATGTGGCAGTTGCCGCACTGGCGGTAGGAGTTCCTGAGATTACACCTGTCCCTACATTAATTGACAAACCCGCAGGTAAAGCAGGATTAACTGAATAATTTGTTACTGTACCGGTAACTGTTGGCGTTAAAGCTGTTATGGCGCTTCCTACAGTGTAAACATTTGGTGTGGTATATGAAAGAGCAGACGGTGCTACCGGCGTACTTGCTGAAACTGTTATTGGTGTTGAAACTTTTCCAGTTAAGCCAGGCGACGTGAAAGATAAACTATCTGTACCTGCTCCCGTTATAGATAAACCTGAAAAAGTTGCTACCCCGTTTACAGTAGTTGCTGTTAACTGACCATTTAATGTAGCCGTATTAGGTAAGGCTGCAACTGTAATTACGGTACCATTATCTGAGGTGCGGATGTTTCCGTATTGATCCAACACGTAAACGGCCGGTTGCTGGGCAAAATAAGTCTCGCTTGTAGCAGTACTTGAAGGCTGCGTTTTTATGGACAATTTACTTGACGTCGGAGCCGCAACAACGGTAAACGAATTCGACGTTCCCACAACAGTCAGATCACTACTTAAAGTGGTTAAAGTATAGGTACCGGCTGTAGTTAACGTCATGGGCCAGTTGGTTAATACACCTGCTGTGAAATTACCTGTAGGACCGCCGCCACTTAATACCGTCGAACCTGAAGATATCATATTGGTGCCGGTATAATTGACGAAAGTTGCATTAGCACTGGTTTGTGCTGTAATTTGTATCGGAAAGGCAACACCCGCAGTTTGTGTACCTATATTACCTCCACCATTCGCCTCTACCAAAAAGTGGTCAGCACCAGTTACGATTACTGCCGTCGAATTTGCGCTTGTCGCCTGGGTGGCTACCGTAGTATTAGTAGCATAAATGGAGCCTCCTTTATAAATCTCAGTGGTAGCGATGCCCGAAAGCGTCCATGCTCCGGTTACCGAAGTAACCGTACCCAGCACGCCCCCATCTTCGTATACCGTTACCGTCCCCGCGCCCCCTGTTCCGCTTACAGAGGTGGCTCCAGCCAAGATGGGGCTAGTAACAGTTGGTGCAGAGGGGGCCACTGCCGTTGCCAGAACTGTTACCGAATTTGAAGCTGCGCTGACGCTTTTTCCAAGTGCGGTAACGGTAGCTGTCAGCACATCGCCCTGAGCAAGTGTAATACCGGTGACTTTCCAGTTGCCGTAATTATCTACTGTTGTCGAACCTAATAAAGTCGTGCCGGCCTTATACAAGTTAATCGTGGAACCCGATTGCTCAACAGATGTACCTGATACACTGGTACCGCCTGCATTATAAGTTCCGGTAATTACAGGGGCAGTTGACGCGGTGGCGGCAGCGGCTGTTACAGTTATGGCATTTGAGGCATTTGATAGCCAATCGGTAGTATTGGCACCCTGTGCTTTTGCGGTTACGATGTCGCCCGCTAAAAATCCAGAATATGAAAATGTATTGGTCGCACCTGCAGCAATTGTAGAGGCTGTTCGACCTATTTCGGTTCCATTATCATATAAAATCAATATTGCAGCAGCTGCAGAATTGTTTTTTACAACCACGTTTACAGCGCTGTTGGAAGCCTGAATGCCAGAAGTTGTAATAGTAGGAGCTGCCGTTAATGCCCCTGTATTACCTACAAGAGCATTTGAGTATCCTGATGTACAGGTACTCGTAGTAACAGTAGCATAAATCGTAGCTTTATTGAAATTGGTTTGTGTAAGGCCGGTATATGCGGTAAAACTGCCCGTAGTACTAACGTAATATGGTGGAGCATTAGTTGCATCACTAAGTTCAACAAACGTATTATTAGCTGTTTGTTGATAGATGTGTACCACATAAGTATTTGCGGGAATAGTTGAGCCATTTGACCATGTTCCGACAACAGACTGCGAACCATTTGTTCCGCTTGTTATCGACGGAGCCGGAGTGTAGCAGAGCGCGGCCGCTGTTACAGTAATTATATTTGACGCAGGCGATTCACTTTTACTACTGGCTGTAGCCGTGGCCTCTATTAGATCATTTGCTGCAAGAGTAATACCTGTGACTGTCCAACTCCATGTGCCACCTGCCTGTACCGTTGTGGTGCCTACCGATGTATATGAACCCGACCCTACTTTACGATATATAGTAATGGTTGTCCCTGTAGCTTCTGTACTGGTACCTGAAACAGTAGTGCTATTTGTGGCGATGGAGCTGGTAATAACCGGTGCTGTTGATAAAACATTGGCAAACGTAAACCCCGAGGTCATGTTCGACAGCGTGGTAGGCGGAAAACTGTTAACGGCGGTGGTAAAGGCAGCTAAAAAGTTTCCGTTATAACTTTGATCGTTTATACCATTAATGTCCGAAGGGGTTCCTGATGGAAAGTCGCTATTGCCACTATTAACAGTTGTAGCTGCAAACCTGAGTGAAGCCGTTGACGGGTTAGATGTAATATCGCTTATAGGCACATAAAAATCATAAAACACATTATTTGTAGTGCTGCTAATCGCCGAGTTAGAAATAGAACGCTGCTCGTGCGTCCCGGTGGCATAAGTATTTACTATAGTATTTGTGGCGAGATTTCTTACTACTACGCCGAAGTTTGTTTCTAACGTAACACTTAACTCAAAACCCAAACTAGCCGGATTGGCCGTATAGGTCGGGTCGCCAGGACCAAATTTTCCATTGTTATCAATTAATAAACAATATCCCTTAGATGCCGAAGAGTTTTTCCCCACACGGAAACGCACAATTAAGTTAGTACCGTCGTTCAATACATAAACAGATTGAGATCCACCAACTATATCCGTTTGTCCGCCGGTAGCACCTGTGGTAATATCGCCAACAGGCTCGCTGGTTACCTCAACTATCGGCGTCATATTTAATTCGCTATAGGCGCTACCATAGTCATTAAAGTTTGGCGCCGATCCGGGTGCAGGAAATCCTGCATTGGTTTTAGACGTATAACCACTTCCGCTGGGGTTTAATACAGCCTTACCTGTTGAATTAGTTGCGGGCTGATAAATAAATCCCGGGGTTTGCGCGCTGACTTTTGTACCGGTAAAAGCTATTAAAAAAAGCAAAGCGGCAAAAAATGATATTGACTTGTTCTTTTTTAAAAAGCTAGAGCCAACAGACTGCTGAGGAAAAACGTTTGGGTACATCTTGGTCGATAATCAAATAATTTATTACTGGTAGGGGATCTCTTAAAAATTCAGGTCTAAATGCCAGTCTTAGCTGCGGTATTATCCGTTTCACGGGAAGACTGCATTTCACTTATTTAGGATGCTTATCATAAGCAAACTGCAAATCCTGTAAATTCGATAGGGAATCAGTGTAGAGTTGTACCATATGATAAGGTTAAATTGTTAAAGCCTATAACTATAAAATGGCTTAGGCAATAATTATTCCGAAGCGTGTGTTTACACATTTAAACACATTTGGAGTAAGGCTTCTTATAAAATAGCCCCTACAAGGCTTTTTTCGCGGGTATTAAATTTCCAATAGTGGGGAAAATATTCCCATCTCTTAGACAGGCTGAGGAAGGGCCAAATGGCTCCAAAAACCGTATTTAAACAAAAAAGAGCCCCTTTTTGAGAAGCTCTTTCTTTTTTAAAACAAACGCGAATTATCGTTTTTTCGATATCGCAAATTAAAACACCCTGCAAAACAATCCCTTCAAATACTCGCCTTCTGGAAAAGACGAGCGGATGGGATGATCTTCGGGCTGGCAAAACTGACCGATAAACTGCACCTGCTTGCCCGCATCAAGAGCGGCCCAGGCTAGTACTTGTTTAAACGTTTCCAGGTCCATAGCACCCGAGCAGGAGAATGTGGCCAGCAGGCCGCCTTTATTGAGCAGCAGCATACCTATCCGGTTCAGGTCTTTGTATGCGCGTGATGCCCTATCTAAAGCCGAGCGCGACGGTGCATATTTAGGCGGATCAAGAACGATGATATCAAAGGTCTCTCCCGCCTCCTTGAACGCTCGGAGCTGCTTGTTGACGTCCGATTGTATGGCATGATGCCTGGCGGCATCCAGTTTATTAAGTTTTATGTTTTCTTTCAGCGTTTCAATAGCCAGGCCCGAGCTATCCACGCTGGTTACAGATGCTGCGCCATTATATAAAGCATTCAGCGTAAATCCGCCGGTATAGCTAAAGCAGTCGAGTACCTTTTTGCCTTTAGCGTGGGTAGCAACAATGCGGCGGTTATCGCGTTGGTCGCAGTAAAAGCCTGATTTTTGGCCTTCGGCAATGTTGATATTATAGCGAACGCCGTTTTCTTTAACCTCGACAGATTCGGGCGGAGTATCGCCAAACAATACCACATTCTCGGTATCCATCCCCTCGTGCTGGCGCGACGAGGCATCGCTCTTGTCGAAAATACTTTTGGGGTTAAGCAGCTTGCGTAGTTCGTCAATCACCACGGGCATCATTCTTTCCATACCTGAGGTTAAAACCTGGACGGCCAGATGATCGGCATAACGGTCGACGATCAACCCCGGCAGGTAATCGGCTTCGCTAAAAATTAAGCGGCAGGTGTTGGTATCGCCTGTGCTTAAAATATCCTTACGGCCGTCAACAGCCTCGGCAACCTTAATGCGAAACCAGTTTTCATCAACCTGCTTATTTTCGTCCCACTCCAGCAGTCGTAATGCTACACGCGACTGATCGTTATAAAAACCATAAGCCATAAAATCGCCGCCCGCGTTTACCAGGCGAACGATATCTCCGTTGGCAGGTTTGCCCTTAACACGTTCAATCGCCCCCGAAAAAACCCATGGATGGCGCTGATGCACCGCTTTTTCTTTACCCTTTTTTAGTATAACGTCAATCATGGGTGCAAAGGTAGTAAGATTATGAGCAAACCCAACTTGTCATGCTGAGCATAGCGAAGCATCTTATAACACGCGTTAAGTATGGCGCATAAGATCCTTCGTTTTGCTCAAGATGACAACAAGGACTAATGCATTTAGGTGAAGCAACGGCAACGCAGTGATCCACGCGCAAATGTGGATCAGTTGGATCACTCCAAAACATCAATTAGCTAAATACCAGATATTTATAAAAAACACAATACAAAAATGGATCACTTTGGATCACCCTTTTCTGACTTTTAAGTCTTTTTTTGGATCACCTGCTGGCAATCTCTCGCGGTGACGTAGTGGGACATTGAAATGAGCAACGTCGGGGTGAGTCCACGCCAACGCTATAAAACAAAAAAACCCGGTTCATCGCCGGGTTTTTCTTATTTCAATTTCAGATAGTTTATTCTTCTACCGAAAATGTGTTGTTGAACTTAGTGCCGTCAGGATAGTAACCGCTGATGGTCATTAAACCATTTTTTAGGTTGGTTACTGCCTTGTCAATATCGTTGGTATTGTTGATCGGCATTTTGTTGATGCTGGTGATCACAGTACCTGTTGGCAGTTCGGCTTCGTCAATGATGCCACCTTCGCGAACCTGGGTTACTACCACGCCATTGTTAACATGGAACTTGGCTTTTTGATTAGCGCTTAGCGGCATAAAGCTAGCACCCAATTTGTTATACAACTCGCTTGACGACTTTGACATCGCAGTACGTACCGGAGCTGTTTCAGCTTTCAGGGTTACGGTAACATTTCTTTCAGCGTTACCGCGAGCCACAGTCAGGTTAATTTTATCGCCGGGCTGTAAGCGGGCAACGCGTTCCTGCAAGTCAGATGATTCATAAACGGTATTACCTTCAACTTTGGTAATGATATCGCCTTCTTTTAAACCGGCTGCTTCGCCTGCACTGTTAGGCAATACACCGGTAACATACAAACCGTTGGTTTTGTCGGTATTAATACCCTGGGTTTTGTCGGTTTCGCTCAGATCGGCAAAGGTAACGCCTATCATACCACGTTTAACCGCACCGTATTTTTTAATATCGTTCAATACTTTTTTAGCCAGGTTAATCGGGATAGCAAAACCATAACCTTCGTATGAACCGGTGTGTGATGCGATAGCTGAGTTGATACCAATCAGCTCGCCTTTAGTGTTTACCAGCGCACCACCACTGTTACCAGGGTTAATGGCTGCGTCTGTCTGAATAAATGATTCAATACCGGCTCTTGCTTTTGGCTGACCTGAATTACGGGTTGGACCAAACGGATTGCTGTCGTCATCATTATCCTGACCAATGATACCGATACCGCGACCTTTAGCGCTCACTATACCTGCAGTAACTGTCGACGTCAGGTTAAAAGGGTTACCTACCGCCAATACCCACTCGCCCACTCTGGCATCGTCAGAGTTACCTAATTTCACGATAGGCAGGTTATCAGCATTAATTTTAATTAAAGCCAAATCAGTATTTGGATCTGTACCGATTACCTTAGCTGTAAAACGACGGTGATCATTTGTGGTGATCTCAATCTTGTCTGCCTTAGCTACCACATGGTTGTTGGTTACGATATAACCATCAGGCGAAATAATTACGCCCGAACCTGACGCCATTTGCGGCTGGCTGCGTTGCGGCATACGCTGACCGAACATATCGCCAAACATACGCTGCAATTGATCTTCGCGCGAGTTTGATGAGCTTGAAGAGTACGTAGTACGGATATAAACCACCGCCGGCGTTACTGCTGCAGCAGCCTGGGTAAGATCAACCTCGCCGGCTGATGATGTGATGTTTGGGGTGATGTGATTGCTGGCAAAGTATACTTGTTGCTTATCGTCAAAGCTCATATTATCAGCATACTTATTCTCAATCACTTTATAGGTTCCGAGCGCCATGGCGCCACCTACAAAAGCAGTTAATAATGTTAAACCAATTCTTTTCATCTCTATATTCCTTATTAATTTCTGTTTGATTATTGCTAATTTTGCTATTCAAATTTAATACCATATAGACGGTATAATCAACAAGAAGTTATACTGTTTTATGTTAAAAAATGTTAAAGTTAAACCAAAGGTTTGGCAGTTGTTTGGCCCCGGGTTTGATTAACATTCAATACATTAATATTAAACATCGTGAAAATACATTTCTATAAATACCAGGGCGCAGGCAATGATTTTGTTATGGTTGACAATCGTGAAAACATTATAGACCACCATAATGCAAAGATGCTCAGTACTTTATGCGACCGACGTTTTGGTATTGGTGGCGATGGTATTATGTTTCTTCAAAACAAAGAAGGGTACGATTTTGAGATGGTTTATTATAATGCCGACGGTCAGCCAAGCAGCATGTGCGGCAATGGCGGACGCTGTATTGTGGCCTTTGCCAAATATCTGGGTGTTATAGGCTCTGAGACCGATTTTTTGGCAGTAGACGGCCCCCATCATGCCAAAATTTCAGAAAGCGGCGATTGGGTAAGCCTGCAAATGATTGACGTGGATGCTATCCACATGGATAATGAAGCTTATGTATTGAACACTGGCTCGCCTCATTATGTAACCTTCGCCAACGACCTGGCTAATAAAGACGTTTATACCGACGGGCACGCCATTCGCAATAATGATATTTACAAAGCAAGCGGCATTAACGTAAATTTTGTAGAACCATCGCGCGAGGGCTATTTTGTGCGCACCTTTGAGCGCGGTGTAGAGGACGAAACTTATGCCTGCGGTACCGGCGTAACTGCCGTTGCCTTAGCTATGGCCAAACACCACAACCAAAGCGGTCATATACAAACTCCCATTAAAGTATTAGGCGGTGATTTGAATATCCGCTTTAATTATGACGGTAACCGCTTTACCAATATTTTCCTTGAAGGGCCTGCCAAATTGGTTTTTGAGGGAGATATTATTGTTGAGGGTTAAAAAGATAAACATTTCGCTTTACGACCCGGGAAAAGGGGGTGTCACCCTGAGCTCCGTCGAAGGGTAAGCGTGGGCCTGCAAAGCGTTCATCTGGCCTTTGCGCTCATGCTTCGAGAGCCTCAGCATGACAGCCATTCCCACTCTTCATTAAAGCGCCTTATTAACATCATCAACTGTTAATAATTATTTAATCTCATTCATTTCCAAATAATCCAAATTCTATTTACGTTTGAATTTTTTCTTCGTCGTAGCTTCAGTTAATTTTTTACCCTGAAGCACATGTTACGCGTTGATAGTTCGAAACCCTGCCAAATCATTTATGCTGTTGCCAAGCATGAGTATCTGGGCTATGTTATTGAGCCACACGTAGTTCAGTTAAACCCCAATGGCGAGTTCTCGCTAACCCATCAGCGTCTTTTTTCAAATACTGCCACTGAATTTTCAAGTTGTATTGATGAAACCGATACCAAGCTTATTAAACTGTTGGAGGAGATTGAGCAGGGTAACGTCATCAAAAAGTTCTACAAAAAACCTATTCGTCCGTCTGAGTTTTTTGCGAAAATATTTACCGATCAGTTCTTCGAAACCATCCGCCCCAAAATTGAAAAGCGCATGGCCGAAGCACTCAACCTTTTGGGCGACCGGCAGGTGTACCTGATGAGTAAAGAAGGCTATCCCGCGGAGCGGAAACTCAAAATAGCTGAAGAAACAGCTACTGTGTTGTTTCACTTTCGCCGCAATGAGGAGGAGATCCGCTACTTCCCTACCATCAAGTACCAGAACATGCGCATTGAATTCATGTTCAAAAATGCCGAGATCATTTGTAACTACCCGGCATGGATGCTGATGGATGATACACTTTATCATTTTGAAAAGGAGATCGAAGGTAAAAAGCTGGTGCCTTTTCTCAATAAACGTTACATCGCTATTCCGCGGTCGTCAGAGCAATCGTATTTTGAAAAGTTTGTGGCGCCTTTGATCGAGAAGCATAACGTATACGCTGAAGGTTTTACCATCGACACTGAAAAGCATGAGGCTATACCCATGCTTAAACCCATATATGTTGAAGGCGGCACATCGCAGCTGCAACTATACTTTAAATATGCGGGCTATATTTTTCCTTACGGGGATGGCAGGCATATTTCGGTACGCATGGAGCGCAACGGCGATAATTATACTTTCCACCGCATAAAACGCTCGGTAACCTGGGAAAAAGGCAAGCTCACCCAGTTAGAGAATTGGGGATTAAAAACAGCATCATCCCTTTTCCAGAATTTGGAGGTAGCGCACAGCGAAGATGATACCAACCAGGCACATTCCATTTTTGAATGGCTGAACCAGCATCATGATGCACTGAAACATGAAGGCTTCGAGATCGAACAACCTGAGGGGCAAAAACGCTACGTCTTCGGTACCAGCAAGATTGATCTGGAAGTTAGGGAAGATAATGATTGGTTCGACATCAATGCCTTTGTTTATTTCGGTCCGTATAAAATTCCGTTTATACAGTTAAAGCATCATATCCTTAGCCATAAAAAGGAATTCACCCTGCCATCGGGCGAGATTGCGGTAATCCCCGAGCAATGGTTCTCACAATACGGCAACCTGCTGCATTTTAGCGAGCCCGGCGACCAGATCAAGCTGCGCCGCCATCACTTAGGCCTGGTGAACGACCTGGCCGGCGGCGAAATGGCCGAGGTAACCATGAACCGCAAACTGCAAAAACTGATGGACTTTGATCAGCTGGAAGATGTGGCCCGGCCTGAGCATTTTTCGGGCAGTTTAAGGCCGTATCAGCAGGCGGGTTATAACTGGTTCCACTTTTTAAAGCACTTTCATTTTGGCGGCTGTTTGGCCGACGACATGGGTTTGGGTAAAACCATTCAAACCCTGGCCCTGCTGCAAAAACATAAAGAAGTAACTGAGGCCGAGGGCGGTAAAAGTACCTCGTTGGTCATTATGCCTACTTCATTGATCTATAACTGGCTCAACGAGGCTAAAAAGTTTGCGCCAAAACTCAAACTGATGGTACATACCGGCACTTTCCGCTATAAATCGCCGGAAGTGTTTGCCAATTATGATGTGGTGATCACCACCTACGGCATTACCCGCATTGATGTCGAGCTGTTTAAAAATTACTTTTTCGATTATGTGATTTTGGATGAGAGTCAGAACATCAAAAATCCGTCGTCAAAATCATACCACTCGGTCAAGCAATTAAAATCGCGGTACAAGCTGATATTAAGCGGTACACCGGTCGAAAATTCAGTGAATGATCTGTGGACGCAGATGTCGTTCATTAATCCGGGTTTGCTGGGTTCGCAGCAATATTTTGTGAATGAGTTTGTAACGCCAATCGAAAAGAAAAAGGACGAAGAGAAGGCCCGCAAGCTACAGGCCCTCATTAAACCATTCGTACTGCGCCGCACCAAAGAGCAGGTGGCAACCGAACTTCCGCCGAAAACCGAAAACTTGTTCTACTGTAAAATGAGTGAAGAACAATCATCGGTTTATGAAGAAGTAAAATCAGAATATCGTAATGAATTGCTGCGCAGCCTGGAAGATGGCACCTTTGCCAAAAGCCAGATCCAGGTGCTGCAAGGCTTAACCAAATTGCGGCAGATAGCCAATCACCCCTACATGATCGACCAAAATTATGAGGGCGACTCGGGCAAGTTTGAGAACGTTACCCACACGCTTAACACTGTTTTAGATGGCGGTCATAAGGTATTGATCTTCTCGCAATTTGTGAAGCAACTGGGCATTTATCGCAATTATTTTGAGGAGCAAAAAATACCGTACGTTTACCTGGATGGCGCCACCCAAAACCGCGGCGACGTGGTAAAACAGTTTCAGGAAGATAAAAGCACACGTGTTTTCCTGATCTCGATTAAAGCCGGCGGCGTGGGGCTCAACCTTACCGAGGCCGACTATGTGTTCATCCTCGACCCCTGGTGGAACCCGGCTGTCGAGCAGCAGGCTATCGACCGTACGCACCGCATCGGCCAAACCAAGAATGTGTTTATCTACAAGTTTATCACCAAAGATACTGTTGAAGAAAAGATCCTGGCACTGCAGCAACGCAAACTAAGCATGTCGCGCGCGCTGATCACTACAGAGGAGAGCTTTATTAAATCGTTATCGGCTGATGATATTAAGGAGATTTTGGGGTAGAAGGAGAATCGTCATGCTGAACTTGTTTCAGCATCCCACACGCTAATTATACGTTACTGTTATAATGGGATGCCGAAACAAGTTCGGCATGACGGCTTTATTTGGGGGTCACAAACATCCCGGCTACCTTTACTGTTATCATACTCAATGAGCAAGCATATATTACTAACCGGCGGCACAGGTTTAATAGGCCGGAAGCTGACAGATCTTTTATTAAGCAAGGGTTACCAGGTTAATCATTTAAGCAGGCACCCGGGTACCAACCCTGAAGTAAATACTTTTTTATGGGACGTTCATAAAGGACAGATTGATGAGCGCTGTATTAAAGGCGTCGACACGATAGTGCACCTTGCCGGCGCCAGCGTAAACGACGGCCGCTGGACTGACAAGCGCAAGAAAGAGATCATCGAGAGCCGTACTAAATCTATCGGGCTAATTTATAAACTGCTTAAAGCTAAACCACAACATACCGTTAAAACAGTAATTTCAGCTTCAGGTGTGGGTTACTATGGCGACAGGGCCGATACTTTGCTTACTGAAAACAGCGCCCCCGGCACAGATTTTCTGGCCAACGTAAGCCTGCAATGGGAACATGCCGTTGATGTTGGCGCAAGTTTTGGCCTACGCTTAGTTAAACTCAGAACCGGTATGGTGTTAGATGCCAACGGAGCCGCATTGCCGGTTTTAGCAAAGCCTATTAAATTAGGAATAGGCGCGGCACTGGGCAGCGGCAAACAATGGGTATCATGGATACATATTGAAGACGCTATTGACATGTACCTATTTGCTATCGAAAATGAAAATATAACCGGCGACTATAATATGGTTGCCCCCAACCCGGTAACCAATCAGCAGTTAACTAAAGCAGTAGCCAAAGAGCTGCACCGGCCGCTGTGGTTGCCCAAAGTTCCGGGTATTGCGTTAGAGCTGGTCATGGGCGAAATGGCCGGCATGGTATTGAGCAGCCAAAAAGCATCGGCACAAAAAATTGAAGAAGCCGGATTTAAATTTAAATACCCTACCTTAACCTGGGCTTTGAAGGATATTTATAAATCGTAGTATAATTATAAAATGTCATGCCGACTTGTTTCGGCATCCCACACGCTAAGTGAACGCGTTACTGTTATAATGGGATGCCGAAACGAGTTCGGCATGACCGCAAAATGGTCATGCAACAAAAAACCACCATATTCTGGTTTCGCCGCGATTTACGATTGGATGATAACGCCGGGCTTTACCATGCCTTAAAAAGCGGCCACCCGGTGCTCTGTCTTTTTATTTTTGACCCGTCGATATTAAATAAGCTGGACAATAAGCATGATACCCGGGTAACTTTTATTTACGATACTATCATCGAACTACAGCGGGAACTGCAAGCACATAACAGCAGCCTGCTGGTGATTTATGACGATGTTGAGAAAGCCTGGCAAAAAGTAATCGGGGATTATAATGTTGCGACGGTATACTCCAATCATGATTATGAGCCCTACGCCAAAACCCGCGACGAGGCCGTTGCTAAATTGCTGCACAAACACGATATCGAATTTAAAACCTACAAGGATCAGGTAATATTTGAAAAGAATGAGGTAATTAAGGACGACGGTAAACCTTATACCGTTTTTACCCCTTATAGCAAAAAGTGGAAGCAAAAGCTGAATGACTTTTACCTGCAATCTTATCCCACAAAAAAATACCTTAAAAATCGTCTCAAAATAAAACATCTGCCCATACCCACTTTAAAGGACATGGGCTTTGAGCGTAGCGAACAGGAAATCCCCGGCAAGAAATATAAGTCGGTTATTGATGACTATGCCGAAAAGCGCGATTACCCGGCCATTAAGGGCACTTCACATATTAGCATTCATCTGCGCTTTGGCACGCTAAGCATTCGTAAGGTAGCTGCCGATGCCGCCCGGGCTCATGAAAAAACATGGCTCAATGAATTGATATGGCGAGAGTTTTATTCAATGATCCTTTACCATTTCCCGCAGACAGCTACACATGCCTTTAAACCGGAGTTTGACCGTATTAAATGGCTCAATAATGAAAAGCAATTCGAAGCCTGGTGTAGCGGCCACACCGGTTATCCATTGGTTGATGCCGGCATGCGCGAACTAAATGCCACAGGTTTTATGCATAATCGCATGCGGATGCTGACGGCCAGTTTTTTAACAAAAGATTTACTGATAGACTGGCGCTGGGGTGAACACTATTTTGCTTCAAAACTGCTGGACTATGAAATGGCCAGTAACGTGGGTGGTTGGCAATGGTCGGCCGGCTCAGGTACAGATGCGGCTCCTTACTTTCGCACTTTTAGTCCGGATGCTCAAACCAAGCGTTTTGACCCGGATTTGGAATACATAAAAAAATGGGTTCCGGAATATGCCGACTTCAGCAAATACCCAAAACCCATTGTAGATCATACTTTTGCACGAGAACGTTGTTTAAAAACCTTTAAACACGCCTTAAATCCTTAATATCACGGTGAAACACTAATAATGCGTACGTCATATCTGATTACGCTGTTTGGTGGGATACTGGTTGTCTGTTTACCATAAGCCAAACGCGACGGGAATAAAAACGTTATCAAAGCCCCGGTTCTGCCATATTTCTTTAATCCCATTTGTATACCCGGAATCAGATCAGGAATATCCATCGATACACCGCCGGTAGTGTTATTCTGGCTGGCAATATAGCCATTAAGCAACCTGGTAGTAAATGTAGTAATTATACTGCTTTGGTAGGTTATAGGCACAGTACCCGGTCCGGCTTCAGTGATGGTGTACCAATAACCAGCCGGATCTTTTTGCATACCGGTTAAACCATTGGTATTGATGTAGTTTTTAATTACCATATCGTCATAAGCCTCCTGGGCAACAGTGTCGCCAATAAGATGAACATAATAGTCAAGGCACTGGTTACCTGCTATACGGCCCGCAGTGTTTGAGCTACTGCCCGACCCTGCACCTGAAACACCGTAAGCCAGTTTAGACGGAACAATGATGCGTGCTATGGCACCGTTACGTTTAACAATGTTGTGCACAGCTTGCTGCAAACCCACAACATCCAAACCCAGCGGCGATGTTGTTGTTGAAATATGGCCCAGATACCCATCAAAGTGATTAGCTATAGTATCGCTTGAAGTATATTTGCCATCGATACTTTTCACGGTAAACACCATGGATACATTACTGGTATATTGTAATGCAGTATCGCGACCCGGATTAATCAATTGATAATAAATACCCGAGGTATCGCGGCTAAAGCCCGAAAGACCATTTGAAGACAAGTAAGCTTTTATCTGGTCGTCATCATATTGAGTAATTGTCGGATTATATTGATCGCGACGGCAAGCCACCATAGCTAATAAACCAAAAAATAAAAGCGTATAAGTAAATCGTCTCATTTGTTTTATACTACCTCATTGCGCGGCAGCTTTTGTTAATTAATAATATTATATAACGTAATTTCAAAGTCAAGCACCGCGTTTGCAGGCAAGCCTTGTTTTAATCCATATTGTGTCCCCACCAAAGGCTGTGCATTTGGTCCGTAAGCATAACGGGAAGGTATAAACAATCGTATTTTACCACCCTTTTGTCCATGAGGGATTCCCAGTTGCCACCCCAGTATTACTTGCGACAACACAAATGTCGGATGAAAGTCTGTGCTACTCGCTGTGTCATCTGACCTTGTAAACACCTGCTCTCCGAGGCTTTTACTATCTATCACACTACCTACATACCCAACAGTAACCTGCGTTGACGCGGTAAACAAATCTGTACCTGTACCCTGCTGCTCAATAATGTAGTAAACACCGGAAGTATCGGCCTTAATTGCCTGCAGCGAATTTTTAGTTAAATAGTCCTGAACAAGTTGATCGTCTTTATGCGCCTGGGCCAGGTAAGCTCCTCTGGTACCCTGTAAATCTTTTTTACAAGATGTTAAACCGGCCAATAAAAACAATATGATTACTACAGCCCTGTACATTATTTTTCCAAAGGGCAAATTTATTCTTTTAAAATTCAAAAACGGCAGGTTAACACTTTTTAACATTTAAAAATCTGTTATGCTTGATTTCCGTAACGTTAAAATTTATTTTTCAGTGTTTTCGGGCTTATAATTTAGGGTAAGCTGATTGATTTTTTTCAGCATATCGTTAAGGTATTGTCTGTCGGCCTCTTTGATGTGGGTATTCAGGTAATTATTGAACTGCTTAACAGTTACACGCGCCAGGTGTCGTTTTTCTTTACCCAAAGCAGTAAGGTAGATCTTTACCGACCGTTTATCGCCTTTATTTGATTCGCGGTAGATGAGCCCCATAGCTTCCAGCTGGTTCAACATGCGCGATAAGCTGGTAGATTTTAAACCTAACAATGCCGCAGCCTGCGAAACCGTGGTACCTTCCTCTTCGTCAATATTGATCAATAAGTAGCCTATAGATTGTGTAATGCCAAAATCTGCGACAATAGCATTATAGCGGTTTGCCATAGTTTGCCAAACTATTTTTAAATAGTAGTCGATGGTTTCCTGAGGGCGTGGATTTGACTGCATTTGATAAAAATATTGCTGTTTGGATTCACAAGTGTAAGTAAATTTTATGAAAGTAAGGCCTAAACCAAATGGCCATTTGCTTGTTAAACTCATCAAATATTGAAATGGCCCGCGCCATAAAAACAAAAACATAGCGTTATAACAACATGAAAAACACAACTTACAGTCTACTTTTTGCAGTCGCTTTATTATTTTTTGCCAACCAGTCAAAAGCTCAGGATTACACCGTTGCCGCCGGATTAAAATTTGGCGGATATGAGAACGGTATATCGGGCAAGTATTTCATGGATAAGAATACTTCGTTAGAGGGCGTTTTGGGTTTCAGACAGCACGGCGCCGTTTTTACCGGACTTTATGAAATTAACCAGATGGCATTCAACGTGCCTGAATTGAAATTTTACTATGGTTTTGGTGCGCACATTGGATCGATGGGTGCTGGCCAGTACAAAACCTTTAACGGCGATTACAGGTACTATACCGATGCCCAATTATTCTTAGGGGTCGACGGTGTTGTAGGGCTGGAATACATGATCCCGCAGTCGCCCATTGCAGTGAGTCTTGATCTTAACCCGCGTATTGAACTAGCTGCCGGCCCGTTTGTTGATCTTGCGCCGGGGCTAGGGGTTAAGTATGTATTTAAGTAAAAAGTTATTAGCCATTTGTTATCCTGAGCATAGCGAAGGATCTTATACGTTTGATATTTCGCTTTTATAAGATCCTTCGCTATGCTCAGGATGACAATATCAAAAAAAGGAAAGCCCGCATAAGCGGGCTTTCCTTTTTTAAATCCGTTTCTATCGCACTATTAAAATCTTCTTACCATAAACTTTCGACCCTAATATTGCCTTGAGTACATAAGTACCGGGTGCAAGATTAGACACGTTGATGGTTGTACTGAAATTGCCGGCGACTACAGTTTGTGTTTTGGTATAGGCCACGGCGCCTTTGGTATTAATGAGCGATAACGTCAAATTATCTGCTGCGGGCGCTTTAAATAATACATTCAAAAACTTATCGGCAGGATCAGGGAATATTACCAATCCGATATCGGTGTCAGTACCAGGGTGCAGGGCTATCATCGCATAGAAAAAATCGTCAGACTGTACCGTACAGCCTGTATTTAAAGTAGCTACTACATAATAAGTGCCGCTTTGCTGAGAATTTAATGTCTGGCCTGTTGCGCCTTGTATAGCTTTGCCATTCAGATACCATTGGTTGCCTGACGCTATGCTCGATGTCAGTGTGACGCCCGATTGCGTAATAACCGGCTTGGTTAAGGTAACCGCCAACCTGTTACCTGAAGTACAGCCTGCGCTTTTAACTTTGACATCATACAAATAATAATAATATTGCTTGTAATAAGTGGTGTCTGTACCGGTGTTAGGCGTAGCATCATTACCGGTTATACGGAATATACCAGATGCATTAAACGGATAGCCGCTGACACCGGCGTTGTTGCGAAATAACGTTACCGTAGCATCATAAACCGGCGTAATGGTGTAATTACCTGCGTGTGGTAATAATAAGTTTAAGGTATAAACATGCCCCTGGTCGCTCGCATCGTCTACAGCTGCGCCGGCAACGGCGGTTGTTCTGGTTGCTGTTGCGTTAATGGATACGGTGGATACTACCTTTCCATTATCGTCAATAACATTAAACTGAATTACGCCGGGATTGCCAACGTACAACCGCGCGCTTTGGATTATAGCCGGCACGGCAGTATAAACTTTTATAGATGGCGTAAACTGGTTGTATCCTCCTCCACTGAAAACATTTTTAGTAGCCGGCCCTACCGATGCGCTAAAATCATTCAGCCCCGCATAAAAAGTATTGTTTACCGCAGCTTGATTTGTCAACCCCGGGCTACCGTATGCAACCGGCTGAGTGTCGCCGGCATTTTTATACCAAAATAAAATACCATCGCCCGTGCCCGATAATTGGTATTGCTTTAAGTTATTGCAGTAGATGGCGCTTAAAGCACTTGGTTCGCCCGGCGTCGCAATAGCCGCAGTTTCCGTCGCAGCGTCATTGGTTGTGATCGGGTCATTCGGATAAGCAGTAGCTGCTGTTATGGTATAAGTTGAACCTGCCGCAAAATTAAAGGTGCTGCTCAAAGTAAAGTTATCTTGTTGCAGCGGGGCAAGCGTTGCAGTGTAAGTTTCTGTAATGTTAGTTACGGTGTTATCAGGCGCTTTAACCGACACCGTAACCGGGATATTTGATATAGCTGCGGCCCCGTAATTTTTAAGCGTTACCGTGATGTTATTAACGCCGTTACAGGTACCCGAAGCCAAAGGATTAATAATTGCTTTAACCCCCGCATCAGTTTGTGTTTGGATGAAGATAACCCGATAATCCTGTGTCTCGCCCTTTGCATATGTACCGCATGAAGCTACACTGTTCGGGTCGCTGGTTTCAGTGAGTACTACGCGCATCAGGCTAAAATTGCCCGGCACCACCGTAGTTGGAACCGTGAAAGTGGTATTATAGGTGCCCGTTGCATTAATGACGCCTGTTGTAGCCACCAGTTCGTTAGCGTCGAATACACCGTTGCCGTTCCAGTCTATAAATACTTTGGCTATCTTATTAAAATTAGCGCCGCAGGTACCCAATGTTAAACTCAGGGGATAGGTTTTACCTTGTTCCAGTTGTGCAGTGAGGCCGGTATAGTCGCTATAAGTGGTACAGCCTGCAGCAGCTGTATTATTAATATTGGCAACAGTTACATTATTGATGCGTGAATCGGCAGATGAACTTGGAGCCGAGGTACAATAAATAGCGCCCCCCATACCGGTAACCACCATTGAATAAGGTTGAGAGCCCGACTGTAAAGTACCTTTATGTGTTACAGTGATGGTATAGGTTTTTCCTGGCGTAGCGGTGCCAATGTATACCTGTTCTATGTTGTCGCGGACGTTATCGCCTTTGGTTGCCGGCGTGCCCGGGTTCAAAACATCCAGCACCCATGGCATATAGGTAGTGGTGCCGTCGCTTACGCGGATGTCCAAATCGTTCACCAATTTAGGTGTGCGATTATTGATGACGCCATCGGGTGTAGCCGTGCCTTGCGGGTCGGTCCAGGAAATGGTTGCTACCAATGGGCCGTTACCTGATGCGATGACCGTTTGAGTTTGTGTTTGACCTTGGGACAGCGTATTTTCTTTAATTAATGATTTGACATTATTATCGGTAACAGCCTGTGTTGCGGCCACCATGTTTAATAATCCCCAGCCATAAATATAGTCGGGACCGACATTGCCGGCGTCAATAGCAGTATGGCAAGCCAGCGCTTTTACAGTAGCAGCCTTCATAAAAGCACCGCCGTTCTTTTTAGCATAATATTCCTGCAGCAACAATAACGAGCCCGTAACATTAGGCGCCGAAAATGAGGTACCATCTTCAGAGCTATAAGCTTGGGTCCCGGTACTAGCGGTAGATAATATACTCACTCCATCACCCACTATATCGGGCTTTACACGACCATCGTCCGTTGGGCCGAAGCTGCTAAAAGAAGCCACTTTAATATCGGCACTGCTTGAAGGTCCGTTAGGTAATGGATTTATAGCACCTACCGTTAAAATATTTTTAGCGGTGGCCGTAGTGGTAATAACGTCATAACCTGTGTTGCTGCTTATATTGGCCGGGCGCGGACCTTTATTTACCATAGTAGGATTGGTTCTGCTGGCATAACCCCAATAGGTAGCGCCAACCGCCGGACCCGGATATCCGTGGCTATTACCTGCCGATTCCACTATCAGATAATAAGGCGCATTGTAAGCAATTTTGTCCCAGGCTGCGGCACGCGAATCATAAAAACCAAAGCTGTAATCTACCGTATCGCCGGGTAAGCCATACCACTCCCAGCGGCTTTGGGTATCATTATAATCCCAACCTGCAACGTCGCCATAAGAGTGATTTGATAGCAGCAAACCGGATGCAGCACGGCCCATTTCGGCCACATCGTTATTAAAATCGTAAGACAGTAAGGTATTCATATCGAAAGCCATCCCTCTCGCAGGCGCATAAATGCCTTTAGCCAGCAAGGTACCGGCAACGTGCGTCGAGTGATCGCCCACTGTCGATGTATCTCCAAATAAAATAGCTTTACCCGCAAATTCCTGATGGCTGTTGTATACCCATCCGCCATCCCACATAGCCAGCTTACCGGTTAAAAATGCGCTCGAGCCGGACAGGTTCAAGCCGGTTGATCCGCCGGGCTGCACTTGCAAAGTACCAACGGTTGCAGCGGCGTCAACGTTATCGTGCGTAATTAAGTATCTTGGAAAACCCAGATTGGTAAGCCCCTGTAAAGAAACTAATCCGCCGTTATGGGTGCGGCGCCTGGTATACCAGCCAAAACCGGGGGCCAGCGATAATGCTCTTTGATGGCTTTTTACAAAGCTATTTTCGGCTTCAACAGCTAGCGTATTAAGTTCTTTTTTCTTTGCTTCAGTAACCAGTACCTGCTGACCAAAAACATGGTTAGCAAACACTATTAATACGCACAGAATAGCCCGGCGGTAAAGTTTAATCATATATAAGTTTGACGGGCGTAAGTAAATTTTAGCCGGTAACAAGTTTGCGTATTTTTGCACGCTTTATAAAACAATAAAGTAACAACATTTTTTAATTATTTATTGCATTTAAAACAGGAGAATTGGCAAGTAATAATCAGCAGAGCCAAACAGTTAATTTATTACAGGATACTTACTTATGCAAGTAATAATATAAAAGATATTAGCTTAGCTAATAAAAGCACGTTTGTAAATTTGTAAATTGCACCCGTTAATACTCAGGAGATGAAAAAAATATTTCTTTTAGCTATTCTATTTTTGGCCAATGTACTCCCACTTTTTGCCGACGATCCGGGGTCGACGCCATGCGATCCCGACTTAGGTTGCCCGATTGATACATGGGTGGTTGTTTTTGCCGCAATTTCGTTAATTATTACTACAATACACTTGCATAAAAGGCAATCAAAAGTGGCAAAAATTATTCAATAATTAGCCATTTTCTTCATAGTTAAAAAATAGCATTTTTACAAAATTTTTTTAACAAATAAATAGCTAAACGCCTTATTCTTAATAACTTTGCTCTCATAAAGAGTAATCCCTGTTAATTTGAAAAAGACGTTTTTGATTGCTTTCGCAGCAATCTTTTTGCCCATCCTCAACGCGTACAGCCAGAAAACCTGGAATGGCACAACCACAAACTGGAATACGGCATCAAACTGGACACCGTCAGGTGTGCCCACCTCAACTACCGCGGTAACTATTAATTCTACCAGTGTAACACCTACACTGCCGGCAGGCACGTTTACTGTGGCTTCTATTACAATGACTACTAACTCTGCAACAAAGGTACCATCATTGGCATTAAGCGCAGGCACCACACTTAATGTAACGGGGGCTATAACAGTAAACTATAGCAGTGTCAACAACACCGCTGCAACAATTACCGGAGGCACCGGCGCAATACTTAATGCCAGCAGTATGACCATAGACAATAACAATACCGGCAACACCAATACAGCCGGCCTGACGCTGTCTGTCCCTACTGTTAACTTAACCGGTAATCTTATAGTTAGTTCTCAACAGGGCAACAACAGCAGCAAATTAGAAAAGGCTACTTTCACGTTAGCAGCGGGATCATACACCTTAACGGCAAACGGTCTTCAAACTACCAATACCACTAACAATACCAATATAGTTTCGACGTTCGCATTTAATACCGGAAACACATTAAATTTTACAGGCACCGATGCGTTAAGTACGCTATCATCTAACGGAACAAATACCATCACAGGACTTAATGGTATTACTATAGGTTATACGGGCACTAACAACCAGGTGGTTTACACAGATGCTGCAGTTGCCCATTCCTCATTAACAAGTGGTATAAGTTATACAAACATAGTGTTCGACGGCTCAGGTATAAAAACGCCTGCCGGCGATAATACTAATTCATTAAATGTTAGCGGCGATTTCACCAACAGCCTAACCAGCAATACTACTGACACCTATGTTGATTTAAGCACACCTACTTTAAATCTGACAGGCACGGGCCAGGCGCTGGCTGGTGGTAGCGGTGTCGGCACAAAGTTATATAACACCGTGCTGACCGGCGGCGCCAAAACCATGAGCGGTACTTTTACTTTAGATAGCCATAGTTTATTGAGCATGGGTAGCGGCAGTACAAGTAGTACTACACTTGATGCAGGTAGCGGCTCATTAACGTTAAGCTCTGATGCTACCGGCTCGGCGAGTATTGGTGCACTAGCAAACAGCAGCGGTACAGTAACAGGAGTTATCAATGGCACCGTAAACGTACAGCGCTATATAACCGGTAACAACAGTTTGACCTATCGGGGCTATCGTTTGCTATCATCGGCGGTATCTGATGCAAGTTCAAGCCCGGCCGGAGCGTATTATAACCTGTCCTTTTTAAGAGGCTTCGCTGCGGATAATGTAACCGTTAACAGCGGCAGCTATTTTACCGGCCCGAGCGGCCAAACAAACGGCTTTGATGCAACCGGCAACCCCTCTGCCTATTTTTATCGTGAAGATGTTGCGCCGGCCACCAATTCATTTGCATCAGGCAACTATCGTTATGTTCTGAAAATAAATAATAGCCCACTTTACAACATAGGTATCAATACCGAAGGTAATTTTAACATGCCCGTAGGTAACGGTGTATTATTTTTCTATCGCGGTAATAATGGAACTAACGCAACTACAGTCCCCGGCAATTTAACATTCACCATGACGGGGTCTGTCAATCAAGGCAAAATCACCGTAAAACCGTGGTTTAACTCAAGCTCGAGTAATTTGTCGTACACAGCTACATCCGGGCCAAGCGATCCAAGATTGGGCATTGTAGGTTTTAATCTGGTAGGTAACCCTTATCCAAGCTCCATAGACTGGAACACTGCATATAATAATACCAATCAAAACTATGGCATATACGCCCCTAATACAGATCAAACTATTTACATATACAACGCGGCGTCAAAAAATTACGGCGCCTATCTAAATACCGCAACTCCGGGTGGCACCGGTACTAACGGCACCACCAATATTATTCCGGCAGGCCAGGGGTTCTTTGTACGCGCGACAAGTGCAAGTGCGCAGCTCATCTTTAATGAAACCGCCAAAGTAAACAGCCAACCCGGTACTTTATTGTTGAATAGCGCAGCTACTGTAACACCAAGCCAGCGTTTGCGTTTGCAGTTTGCAAAAGATGATATCAATAAAGACGAGACAATAATCGTCCTGAACAATAAAGCGCATAATGAATATATAAAAAATGAAGATGCTTTGTATATGACGGGTAATGGCGTAGTGGGCCTGTCAAACATTTCGGTTGATAACAAAGCTTTAGCCATCAGCCAGCTGCCGATGACAAGCGCCGGACAAACTATCCCGTTAAAAATCCGTGCTTCGGCGCAAGGCGCTTATACCTTAAACCTTGCCGAAGGCCAAGACCTGCCTGCCTTATATAACATCTGGCTGAAGGACGCTTATACCAAAGATTCAACAGACCTGAAACATAATCCTACTTATAGTTTCAGCATAAATGCCGATACCGCAAGCACCGGCAGCAAAAGGTTTAGTGTGGTGGTGGGTATCAACAGCAGCATGGCGGTGCACCTGCTTAATTTCACCGCGGTTAAAGGCACATCATCAGTAAACATAACCTGGACTGCAGAAAACGAGAACAACTACACCACTTATGTGCTTCAGCGCAGTACTGACAACGGCAGATCGTTTTCTACTTTAGACAGCCTGACATCGGCTAGCCTGGGCACATATAATGATATTGACCCGCACCCGGTTAACGGAGCTAACCTGTACCGTTTAAAGCAGATTGACCTTTTTGGCAACGTAAGCTATTCAAATGTGGTTACGGTGATGTATTCATTGCCCGGCATTATTGTAGGCAACTCCCTAAACATGTATCCAAATCCGACAAAAAACGCTATTACCTTAACTATAAGATCAACCGACAACAAGCCGATAAAAGGCAAATTTAATATCACCATGACTAATAGCATGGGCATCGTTGTACAATCAGGCTCGTCTAACCAACCCGAGTGGCACACCGATGTAAACAACCTGATGCCCGGAACTTATTTTATTGAAGTGATCAATCTCACAGATAATAGTTTTATCGGACGGTCAAGCTTTATTAAGATGTAGCCCCCCCAACCCTCCCGCCAACCGGCGGAGAGGGCTTTAAACGGAATATTCTCTCATTATTCGATATTGGACATTCGGTGTTCGATATTAAACTAATCAAAATCCGAATACTCACTCAAAAAGTCTCCCCTTCGGAGATATTTAGAGGGGGTGATAAAAAAGCCCTCTTGGCAAAACGCTAAGGGGGCTTCTCACTATATTAGGTTCCTAACGGTTATATAGACCTGTTTGATGCTGGCGTCATGTAACCGCCTCTGCGGCCACGTGGCCCACGGTTATCATAATGACGACCGGCAGGTGGAGCTGACGACGGAGCCAGACTTAATTGATCTAATATACCGTTAACAATTTCAGGCAAATCGTCCAGATTTTTTTGGGGGTTATGATGAACCTCGCCTACCCCAAAGCCTCTCCAAACAATTTGGCGGGTATGACGGTCTATCAGGTCAATGATTAAAGTGCCTTCTTTATAATTTTCTGTGCTAACACCTACGCCACCATAAACAAACGGAGCGCCGTAATAGTAGTAAGGGCGATACCAACCACCCCAGCCGCCCCAGCCACCCCAACCAAGGCCAAAACCAAAGCCGGGATAATAACCGGGATAACCACCAAAATATTCAGGATAATAATAAGTGCGGGTGCCACGGCCCACTACGCTTGAGTAACTCACAATGATATCAGGATTACGCTGATTTAAAGTGAGCCCCTTAGCCTGCAAGGCTGCCGTTGCAGCGTCTTTGATCTTGGCGTCGGCTACCATACTGCCGTTGGCCGATGCATTTCGGTTACGCGCCGGGGGCATCCAGGCAAATGTTCTGTACTCGCTTAAATTGGTGCGGTTTAAACCCGCTGTATAATAATCATAACTTGTACAGGCTGATAAACCTGACACCATTGCAACAACCAGCAATGCATAAATTGATCTTTTCATGGCGATATATATCCTTCTTTAGTATACTATTAGACTCGCTGCAGCTAAAAGGTTTAATACCAAATTAAGTTTTTTAATTCGTTATTTTTTAACAATTGTCACCATAAAATAACAGAAAAAACAAACAAAAATTGCACTTTTGTCCGTCCTGAAGTTCCACTGAAACTTTATGGGAGCATATTTATTAAAGTAACAATGAGTCAATATTTCATTATAGATTTCGATAGTACATTTACACAAGTTGAGGCATTAGACGAGTTAGCCCGAATATCCTTAAAAGATCGCCCTGATCGGGAAGAAATTTACAAAAAGATCGAAGACCTTACAAACGCCTCAATGGAAGGCAGACTATCTTTCAGCGAGAGCCTTGAAAACCGTGTTAAGTTACTGCAAGCCAACCGCGAACACTTAAAGCAATTAATATCACACCTAAAGAAAAAGGTGTCCACCTCTTTCTCACGCAATACCATCTTCTTTAAAAATCATCAGGATGAGGTATTGATCGTATCGGGCGGATTTAAAGAGTTTATCACGCCGGTTGTTACCGAATATCATATCAAAAAGGAAAACATCTACGCCAACACTTTTGTGTTTGACGAGGCGGGCAATATCGTTGGTTATGATCGCTCTAACCCGTTATCACAAGAGGGCGGTAAAGTTAAGCTGCTGAAAGAGCTGAAATTAGAGGGCGATATATATGGTATCGGCGATGGTTATTCTGACTTCCAGCTGAAGGAATCAGGCATGATTAAGAAGTTCTTTGCCTTTACAGAGAACATCGAACGTAAATCTGTAGCCGAAAAAGCCGACCACGTTACCCCGAGCTTCGACGAGTTTTTATACATCAATAAGTTGCCTCGCGCCATATCATACCCCAAAAACCGCATTAAATGTTTGGTAGTGGGTAATGTTGAAGATGATGCCAAGGTGCAAATGCGCAAAGAAGGTTATAACATCCGCGAACGCGAAAGCTTTGACGAAAAATACCTGGAAGAAGCAGGTGTTTTATTATGCGATGAGGAACACCAGCCTACGCCTGAGCAAATTCAAAATGCCGGACGTTTAAAAGTGATTGGCTGCTTTGGCAAAGCCAACCGCAAGCTGGCTGAAGCTGCCGGCGAGCAGGGTATCATTATTTTTGACGACCCTAAACACAACCCACGCAGCGACGACTTTTTGCCTAAACGTGTTATTGCGTTTATGAACGAAGGTAAAACGCATACCAGCTGTAACTTTCCTGATTTGCAGCCGCCGCGCATTAACAATGCGCACCGCCTGATACACATTCACAAAAACGTGCCGGGTATTCTGGCCAAAATAAACGAGGTATTTGCCCGCCACAACATTAACATCGTGGCCGAGTTCCTGGTAACTAACGAACAAATAGGCTACGTAATAACCGATGTAAATACCGGTTACGACACAGAGGTGCTCAATCAACTGAAAGCTATTGAGCATACTATTAAATTCAGGTTATTGTATTAATAGTTGGGCATTTCTCGACAAGCATATTTTACTCTCCATCACGTCATCGTGAGCGAGGTACAAGCGTGACGATCTCTGAGCCGCCTATCGTGTAGAGATTGCTTCGTTCCTCGCAATGACGGCTTTTTTATGGATGTATAGAGAAAATAAACAACACGAATAATAAAAAAGGTTAGTGAAATTCCACTAACCTTTTTTATTATTCATGAAACGGTACGACAAGCACTGGCACTGTTGCGTGCCGTACTACGTGTTCGGCTACGCTGCCCATTAGTAAACGGTCAATGCCCGAGCGGCTATGCGTGCCTATTACAATCATATCGGCATTAAAATCTTCAGCGCACCTTACAATACCGTCGGCGGTATCGCCAAATTCGCTGAAATGGGTAACCTCCAGATCGCCGCCATATTTTTTAATGACGTTATCAATGATGGCTTTTGAATTGTTAGTTTGAATATCAATCAGGTTAACATCGGTCATGCCTATATCTGAAGCGCCCATCAGCGGATCGGCACTGTTGGCATATTGCATTACCACCGGTTCAACTATATGCACCAGCCCTACTTTAGCACTAAATTTATGCGCAATATCAAAACCGTATTTAGCGGCATTGTAGGCAAACTTGGTGTTGTCTACACCGATAAGTATCTTTTTAATTAACATGATGATGTCGGTTGGTTATTGGTATAACCCGTTTATAGACAATATGTTTTAGAAACCATTGGCTTTCATCCATGCGGCACACCAGGTAAACCACTCTTCTGTGCTTTTTGAGTTATGAATACCAAAGCCATGCCCGCCGGCCTGATAGATATGCATTTCTCCCTTTACATGATTTTTGATCATGGCGCTGTAAAACAGCAGAGCGTTTTCAACCGGTACGGTACCATCATCCTCGGCCATTACAATGAACGTTGGCGGCGTGTCCGGCGTCACCTGTTTTTCGTTGCTATACAGATCAACCAATTCTTGCGAAGGATTTTTGCCGATGAGGTTATCTTTTGATCCCTGATGGGTTTTATCGCCGAAAGTAATAACGGGATACATCAAAATTGCAAAGTCAGGACGAACACTGATCGACTTATCTTCAGCAACAACCTGTTTAAAATGCGTCTCGACCGTCGATGCCAGGTGGCCACCTGCCGAAGCACCAATAATACCTACTTTTGAAGGATTGATCCCCCACTCGGCCGCACGGCTACGGACGATCTGCAAAGCAGTCTGCGCGTCCTGCAACGGACCGATGGTTTTGTCTTTCATGATCAGATCGCTTGGTAAACGATACTTCAGAATAAAAGCCGACACACCGATCTTATTAAACGCTTGGGCTATGTTGATACCCTCGTTTTGCATGGACAGGCCGCCATAACCCCCACCCGGGCAAATTACTACTGCAGTGCCTGTATTATTGCTTTTATCGGCGGGATATGGCAGCATCACAGGTGTCACCACCTTCCATGCCCAGTCTTTGCTGTTAGTTTCCTGATAATCGGCAGGAGCAGGTTTTGAGTTGATCACCCCTTTAGGATAAAGCAGTATCGGTGTTACCTCCTGCGCGCGAACGATGGCTGCTGTAGCTACAAAGGTTAGTGCGGTTAAAATTAGTTTCTTCATCATTGACTTACTATTAGTTGTAATTCTGAGCGATAGCTCAGAATTACAAAAGGTATATTGTTAATTAAAATCCGTTGTTACTTAGCCATGCCGCACACCACGTGAACCAAAGCTCTTTACTTTTTGGATTGATAAGCCCAAAGCCATGACCACCGGCCTGAAACAGGTGCATTTCAGTATTCACCTTATTTTTCTTGAGTGCCTGATAGAACATGATCGAGTTTTCAACCGGGACAGCGCCGTCGTCACCTGCTTGCATCAGGAAAGTTGGCGGGGTCTCCGGTGTCACCTGCAACTCGTTACTATAAAGTGTGATCTGCTCCTGAGGCGGATTTTTACCCAGCAAATTCTCGGCACTGCCTCTATGGCCTTTCTCGCCAAAAGAAATTACCGGATAAGCCAGCACCATAAAATCCGGACGCACACTGATGCCCTGATTATCAATAACCGGCTTGTTAAAATGCGTACCGGCTGTTGAAGCTAAGTGTCCGCCGGCTGAAAAGCCCAGGATACCTATTTTTTGTGGATTGATGCCCCATTCCGCAGCGTTCTTACGTACTATCATGATTGCCGTTTGCGCATCCTGCAGCGGACCGATAGTTTTATCGACCATGATCTGGTCGCTTGGCAGTCGATATTTCAATACAAAGGCCGTAATACCTATTTTATTAAACTCTTTTGCGACGGCATAACCTTCATGGCCGGCAGCCAAAATAGCATATCCCCCACCCGGACAAATAATCACCGCCGAACCATTGGCTTTCCCTTTTTCCGGAAAGAACGGGATCAGCGTGGGTACGCTCACTTTGGATATATGCGTATCGGCAGTGATGGTCTCCACATAGTCGGCAGGAGTTGGTTTTGAATTGATCACGCCATTTGGATACAGCGGAATGGCAGGCGCAGTGCCCTGGGCAAAAGTTGTTATAGCAGTGGCCATGAGCAACAAAGTAGTACAAAGGGTTTTCATCATAAAAGGCTTATACAAGTATAAACTTTTTATGGTAGAAAGGTTAACAGCATCCGAAATTTTCAAAAATTTGGTTTAATATTTTTGGTGGCACAGGTATGTCAGAAAGCTGTTTCATTTTGTTTCACTCAATTTCAATTAATCATTGATTTTAAGGCTATTAATTAAAAATCGTGTTTCACATGTTTCATTTGTTTCACATTCGCGTGAAACAACACACTCTTATTGCGAGCTTGTCTTTATATAAAAAGAAAAGTCATGCTGAACTTGTTTCAACATCCCATAAGCAATGGCGGTTGCTTTTAATGTGAGATGCCCAAACAAGTCGGCATGACTAAATTATTTTAATATTGGCGATGTTACTTACTACCGCCAAACTCCATCAGGTAGGCTTTCAGGAAATCATTCAGATCGCCGTCAAGCACTGCTGCTGCGTTTGATGTTTCGTGGTCGGTGCGCAGATCTTTAACCAGCTTATATGGATGAAGCACGTAGTTGCGTATCTGCGAGCCCCACTCTATCTTCTTTTTATTACCTTCAATGCGGTTCACCTCTTCCATGCGTTTGCGCATCTCGATCTCATATAACTGCGACTTCAGCAAGCGCATAGCATTCTCCTTATTCTGCAATTGCGAGCGCGACTCCTGGTTCTTGATGATAATGCCCGATGGTTTGTGGTACAAACGCACGGCAGTTTCCACCTTGTTTACGTTCTGCCCGCCGGCACCACCTGATCGGAAGGTCTCAAACTCTATATCTGCAGGGTTAATCTCGATCTCAATAGTATCATCCACCAAAGGATAAACATAAACCGAAGCAAAAGAGGTATGGCGCTTAGCATTAGCATCAAACGGTGATATGCGCACCAGGCGGTGTACGCCGTTTTCGCCTTTCAGGTATCCGTAAGCAAAATCGCCTTCAAACTGCAAGGTTACAGTTTTAACACCGGCAACGTCGCCTTCCTGAAAGTCTTGCTCGGTTACCTTGTAGCCATTCTTTTCGCCCCACATAATGTACATACGCATCAGCATACCGGCCCAGTCGCAGCTTTCGGTACCACCGGCACCGGCGGTGATCTGCAACACGGCGTTCAGCTGATCCTCTTCGGCCGACAGCATGTTTTTGAACTCCAGGTCCTCAACGGCTTTTATGGCAAGGTTGAATTGTTCCTGCATTTCGGCCTCGGTAGCGTCGCCACCCTGAAAAAACTCAAACATCACCCCCGTATCATCAATTACTGACGATACACGCTGATAATCATCTGTCCAAACTTTTTTTGCTTTTATGGATGCTAAAACCTTCTCGGCCTCTTTGGGGTGGTCCCAAAAATTAGGGCCCAGGGTTATTTCCTGCTCCTTTTGTAGTGCATCGAGCTTCTTGTCGATGTCAAAGATGCCTCCTCAGGGAAACTAGTCTATCCCTTAAATCCTGGATCTGTTCTTTAGTCATGGGAGCAAATATAGAAATTGTTAAGGGTTTGAAAAAAGTTTGTCGTTGCCAACAAAAAAAGTGAGGCACAAAAAATAGCGATGGGTTTAAAACCCATCGCTACACAAAAAATCTTTATTAATTCAATTACGCTATGGCCAACTGGCTCATCAAATTATTCATATCATAATTACCGTTACCGCTCAAGTCGCCGAGCAATTTGCTCAGGGTGAAGTCGGTATTCTGTTTGCCTGATTGCGCGATGATCTCCTGCATTACCGGTGGTATCAATTCTTTGGCGATCAGTAACGCCTCGGAAGGTTCGACATCATAATAATTGTTCAATTTGTTGGCAAACTTATTTACGGCACTATTAATAAGCGGATTATTATAAATGCCTGGATATTGAAAATACTTGATCATGTCTTTAAGCTTTCCGTTTTCCATTTGGCCCTTCAATACCTCAATGATGGAGCTCGATGCTTCATTGATCACTGCTTCATGGTATTTAACAGGAATAACTGGATTGTTTACAACTGCCCTCCCGGCGTTATTTTTAACAAGCATAAAAAGTTTTTCAAACATGATAAAACAAATTTAAAGTCCGATTAATAAATTAATGACAAATAGTTATTTTTATTATCAACAATTCAAAATTATCAAATAAATATTTAAATATTGATACGAGATAGATTACTCAGATAAAATTATTACAATTGAATGATTTTAAAACCAAGCTAGTTGAAGCAGTGTTATAACAACACTGGTGCTCATTAGTTTTAAATTTAATATGCACCTCGATATTAAATTCTATTTTTGCCTACTATTGCTTTAACAAAATATTAACCAATTATGCTACCAACTATCGACTTCACAACAACCCAAGCGTACAAGTACTTAACCGATCATTATATCGACATCGTTCAGCAAAGCCTTAAAGAAATGTTTGAGGCTGACAGCGAGCGCTTTGATAAATTTTCATTACGCTTTGAAGAAATTTTACTGGATTACTCAAAAAATCGTATCAACGACGAGACTATAGCTTTATTAATACAATTAGCTAAAGAGTGTAAACTAAATGATGCCATAAAAGCTATGTTTAGCGGCGAAGTGATTAATGTTACCGAAGGTCGCCCGGTACTGCACATCGCTTTGCGTAACCAAAGCAACACCCCAATTTTGGTTGATGGCAAAGACGTAATGCCTGACGTTAACCGCGTACTGAACCAAATGAAAGCGTTTAGCGAGGCTATCATTTCAGGTTCATGGAAAGGCTATACCGGCAAAGCTATTACTGATGTAGTGAATATAGGTATCGGTGGTTCAGATCTGGGTCCGGTAATGGTTACCGAAGCGCTTAAGCACTACAAGAACCATTTGAACATGCACTTTGTGTCAAACGTTGATGGCACCCACATCGTTGAGACATTGAAAGGCCTGAATCCGGAAACAACCCTGTTTCTGATTGCTTCAAAAACTTTCACTACGCAAGAAACCATGGCTAACGCTCACAGCGCACGCGACTGGTTTATTACAAGCGGTGCTAAGGATGAAGATGTGGCTAAACACTTTGCCGCACTGTCAACCAACTCAGAAGGCGTTTCAAAATTTGGTATCGATACCAAAAACATGTTTGAGTTTTGGGATTGGGTTGGCGGACGTTACTCTTTATGGAGCGCTATCGGTTTGTCAATTGCGCTTAGCATCGGCTTTGAAAACTTTACCGAGTTGTTAGCTGGCGCTCACGCGATGGATAATCACTTTAAGTCGGCCGAGCTAAATGATAACCTGCCTGCCATTTTAGGCTTAGTGGGTATCTGGTACAATAACTTTTTCGATGCCGAAACCAACGCTATCCTGCCGTACGACCAATATATGCACCGCTTTGCCGCCTACTTCCAGCAAGGCGATATGGAAAGTAACGGTAAACATGTTGACCGCAACGGCAAACATGTGGAGTATTCGACCGGCCCGATCATCTGGGGCGAACCGGGCACCAACGGTCAGCATGCTTTCTACCAATTGATACACCAGGGCACTAAACTGATCCCTTGCGATTTCATTGCACCGGCACAGTCACACAATCCGCTGGGCGAGCATCATGCCATGCTGCTTTCAAACTTCTTTGCGCAAACTGAAGCTTTGATGAATGGCAAAACTCACGAAGAGGTAGTTGCCGAGCTGCAGAAAGCGGGCAAGTCGCCGGCCGAAATTGAGAAGCTGGCTCCATTTAAAGAGTTTGAAGGCAATCGCCCCACCAACTCTATCCTGGTTAAAATGATCACTCCGCGCACGCTGGGTTCAATGATTGCCATGTATGAGCACAAAATATTTGTACAAGGCATTATCTGGAACATTTACAGCTTTGACCAATGGGGTGTTGAGCTGGGCAAACAACTAGCCGGTAAAATATTACCCGAGCTAAGAAACAATGACAAAATCACTTCGCATGATTCGTCAACCAATGGCTTGATCAATCAATATAAAGCCTGGAGATAAGGATTAATATTATCTAAACAAGAAAGCCGCCGATTAATAACCAGCGGCTTTCTTGTTTAATATCTTATTGTTGGTGTGGTACACCTTCAGGAGCGGCTATCCCTGTAGGTAAGTGCTTGACAGCTTGTATCTCAAATAACCAAGCCCAGTGTCGCCCGGTAACAAACAAGCGTTTGCCCTGTGCATCGTAGGCTATGCCGTTAATTACATTGTCTTCGTTATCGAACTTTTTAGGGCGCTCTTTAAACGGCCAAAGGTTCATCAGGTTAATGGCCTGATTTACTGCGCCGTTTTTGGGGTCGATAATAACAATAGTATCATAACCAAAAACATTCGCGTAAATTTTACCATCAACATACTCCAGTTCATTGATCAGGTTTACTGCGTCATTATGGTCAAAAACATCAATATAACCTGTTTTTTTGTAGGTATCCTTATCGATAGACCATATGCGGTTGCGGCCGTCATCAAAGTATATTCGCTTACCGTCAGTAGTTGCTCCCCACCCTGTAGCGCCGGCGCCGCGGGTAAATTTACCCAATGGTTTTAATGTGTTTTTATCAAACAGATAGCCTTCATGTTCTTTTTCTAAAAACATTAACACTTTATCGCCAACAACAGTATTTCCTTTAGCTTCGTGACGCCCCGGAAGAACTTGACGGGCCAGCACTTTACCGGTTTTCAACTCTACTTTCCTGATTTCGGCATGTGCAGTGTCTCCGGCAGTCTCATATAAGAAGCCGTTATCATAACTCAAACCATGGGTATCGGCCGAGGTATCATGAGGAAATTTATTAATGATGTTATAGGTTAAACGCTCAGGCATATCAGCCGGAATCTTAAAAAAACTGGTCATACCCAAATGCATCTCCCCATCTTTCCACACCTTGGCCATAATTGTGCGCAGGCCCATATGCAGCGTATCAACCTTAATATAAATTGGCGACGAGTCTGGCTTTGACTCCAACCTAACCGAGTCAAGATAATACACCACAGAATCGGGGCTGAATGAGGCCGGATAATGAACCATAGTTTTCACCGGAGCCGGATCAGGCACCCCCAAACCCGCATCGGGCGTCATGAGTATGGCAATTTTTTGGTTATCTGATTTGTTTTTACAGGCTGCAAAAAGCGCAACTATAGCAATTAATAGTAAATGTTTATTCTTCATAATTATTAAGGGGCGAAATGTCAAAAAGACATTCGTCAAGAAGTTTGATTTATAATTTGGTTATAATTTTGTACCGGCAAATATAACAAGCTCAGGTATAAACAGCTTATTTCTTCACTAAACTAATTTGATAAATATGCGGCCATCTTTTTCCGGTAACCAGCAAGCGCTTACCCTTCTCGTCCCAGGCTATGCCGTTAAGTACATTATTTGATTCTTCAAAATCAGTATAGCTTGCCGGGTGCTGCGATTTAGGCCACAGGTTTGACATGTCTATCTTTTGCAAAACTGCGCCGGTTTTAGGATCGATCACCAAAATATAGTCGTAGGTATATCTGTTGGCATAAATTTTCCCATTGATATATTCCAGTTCATTCAGCGAATCAACAGGGCCTTTGTCATCGTAAACATCTATATAGCCGGTTGCGTGATAATTTTCAGTATCCATAAACCAGATGCGGTTTGTGCTATCGTCTCTAAATATTTTATTTCCGTCGGTGGTCATGCCCCAGCCTTCCACACCTACGTTATCATTAAAGGTATTAAGTACTTTAAAGGTAGATTTATCGAAAACATACCCTACCTTATCTCTCCAGGTAAGCATCACAATTTTATTGCCGACAATAATGCTGCCTTCACCAAAATAATGAGGATCGATAAATCCTTTTTGTAATACCGTACCTGTTTCCAGATCAGATTTTTGAATGCGCGGCTTACCGATTTTTCCGGTATCGCCGGTACTTTCGTAGATATAACCATCCTTATAAAGGAAACCTTCGGTATAAGCGCTTGTATCATGTGGATAAACCCTATCAACTTTATAAGTATACTCTTCAGGTGCCTTTGCCGCCAGTAAAACGATGTTGATTGACGCTTCCTGGCTTTTACCACCGTTATAAACTTTAGCGGTAATGGTTTTTGAACCCAGAGGCAATGTATCTGTTTTTAAAGTGATGACAGACGTGTCCTTTTTCGACCCTAATCTCAGCGAATCCATTAAATACACTATTGAATCGAATTTTGTCGACAAGTGAATATTAATTTTAACCACCTCGCCGGCTTTGTAAGTTGTGCCCGATTCTGGGCTTAGCGTCATATCATTCCCCGTGTCGCTGCTGTTATTGTGGCAACTGTAAACAAACAATGCCAAAGCGGCAAACAATAGTATTGGTCTGTATTTCATAAGTTATCTGGTTGAGGCCAAAACGCGTCCTCAATATGATTTAGTGTGTAATCCGTATCGTTTTTAAATAAAATGGCGATGATATCAAACCGCACCTCACCTTCGTGGCCCTTCAAAAAGATATACTCGTCGGCAGCCCCGGCCAGTAGTTTTTGCTTGCGGGTGTCCACAAAATCCTCAGGTTCGCCAAAGCCGTTGCCGGTGCGGGTTTTAACCTCGGCAAATATAATAACCTTGTTTTTATAAGCAATTAAATCTACCTCGGCTTTACCGTGCGTCCAGTTGATATCAAGTATTTGGTAGCCTGCTGTTTCGAGGTGTGTTTTTGCCAGATTTTCGCCGCGACGGCCAAGGTCATTGTGCTGAGCCATCCGGGATTATTTGATGATTACAGAACCCAGGTAGTCTGATATAGTTTTCTCCACCTTTTTCATCCGCATGTATTGGGTAAGCAGGATGTCCTGATCTTCGGACGATTCGGCCTTGGCCAGCTCATTGCGCAGGTTTTCCAGCATTTGGCCCACTTTATGTTTTTTAAGGTGGAAGATAGCGCCCAGGATAGTCGCCTTCATATTATCCTGTTCATCACTCACCGTTATTTTGTGCATCTCGTACCAATTCTCGCTCAAGGTATATTTGGTAGCCAGCAGAGTCACCACCAGGTCGACAATATCTTTGTCAGGATGATGAATGAAATGCTGATCTTCAGGCAGGACGCCATTCTCCACCTCTTTACTATAAATCTCTACAAAAGCCTTACTTGCCGGGTGCTCAAACTCGACATCGTTCAACTCGGCAATCATAAACGGACCGATATAAGTATTGGCGATGCCGTCCCAGTCGATCATTTTGTTGCCGTAAAGTAATAAAAGACGCACAATCTCTTTCTCCTGCGAATAGGTTTCAGCATGTTCCTGCGGAATTTCCTCAACTACCGGATAGTCTTCATACGGCGTGATCATTTTATCGGCCGATTGCTGGCCATCTTTCTTAGACTTAGCCTGGCGCATTTTGTTGAGCTCAGACAGCAACGCGCGCTCATCTATCTGCAACAAACTACTGCACTCTTTAATAAATACCGAGGCCTTGATAGAATCAGGAATTTTGGCGATGCTCTCGACGATATCGCGTATTACTTCCGATTTTTTGATTGGGTCATTACCGGCTTCTTTTAGCAGCAGGTCGGTTTTAAAGAGGATGAAATCTTTTTTATGATCGTCGATGTGCTTTTTGAAACCTGCGGTACCCACCAACCTGACGTATGAATCGGGGTCATGCCCGTCAGGAAATAACACTACTTTTACGTTCAGGCCCTCTTCAAGGATCAGATCCAATCCGCGCAGAGCCGCTTTGATACCGGCAGCATCACCATCGTACAAAATGGTTACGTTTTTGGTTAAGCGGCCAATCAGCCTGATCTGCTCGACGGTAAGTGAAGTACCTGATGAAGCCACCACATTTTCAATACCCGCCTGATGTACCGAGATTACATCGGCATAACCCTCAACCAGGTAACAGTTATCCTCGTCGCGGATGGCCTTTTTGGCAAAATATAAACCGTAAAGTACATTTGATTTATGGTAGATCTCCGACTCGGGTGAGTTAACGTATTTAGGTACGTTTTTATCAGTCTTCAGCGTACGTCCGCCGAAGGCAATCACCCTGCCTGTAAAGTTATGTATCGGAAACATCACGCGGCCTCGATAACGGTCATATAGGGTTCCATTGTCACGTTTAACGGATAAGCCGCTCTCCGTCAAAAACTCTTCTTTGTAACCTTCTTTGATAGCTTTGCTGCTGAAGGCCTCCCATTGGTCGGGCGAATAGCCCAGCTCGAACTTTTTGATGGTTTCAGTAGTGAAACCGCGCTCTTTAAAATAGCTTAGGCCGATAGCCTGTCCTTCGTCAGTATCCAGCAAACTTTCGTGGAAAAACTTGGCTGCAAAACCCGACACGATCATTAAACTTTCGCGACGGTTGTCAGCTTCCTGATTCTCGGGGCTTATAGCTTCCTCCTCAACCTCGATACCGTATTTTTTAGCCAGCCATTTTAAAGCTTCGGGGTAAGTGAATTTTTCCAGCTCCATCAGGAAAGTAACGGCGCTGCCTCCCTTGCCCGACGAGAAATCTTTAAAAATTCCCTTAGCCGGCGACACCGTAAACGAAGGCGTACGCTCATTAACAAATGGCGACAACCCGATAAAATTGGCCCCGCGCTTTTTTAAATGCACAAACTCGCCTATCACCTCCACAATATCTGTGGCTTCCATTATACGGTCGATAGTTGATTTGAGTATCATGCGTGTTAAAAATGCAAAGGTAGGGCAATTATTGGTTGACCCACGGATTTAAGGAGGGTTAAGATAAAAAATATTTCTATTAAAGCGTCATTGCGAGGAACGAAGCAATCTCTACACATGCAAATCAACCAAGCAGGGCGTAACTGTCGCGCAGAGATTGCTTCGTTCCTCGCAATGACGTAGCTGGTGAGCCGGGTTAGCTACCGGCCACCTTCGGCTTCAAAAACGTTATCGCAATACCCACCAACACAATCACACTACCAATAATCTCTTTCAAGGCCAAAGTTTCACTCAACATAAACGCAGCCAATATACCTGCAACCACTGTCTGGCTCAATAGCGTTATGGCCACCTTGGTTGATTCTAAATAACTAATAGCATAATTGATGGTGATCCAGCCTATCAGCTGGCAAACAATGCCCATGCTGGCTAAGCTAACCCATGTGCCAACATTATAGTAGAACAAATTTTTATCTATCACCAAAGTAAGTATCAACAGAAAAACACCCGCCGCCAGCATATTGTAAAACATAAACGGAATGGTATCAATACGCTTTAAAATATCTTTGGTGATGAGTATGTAGATGGAATAAAACAAACTGGCCAGCACCGCATAAATAATGCCTATGTTAAGTTGCAGATGTATTAAATTGGAATATCCTACCAGAACCACCATACCTGCTATCGCAATAAATGTTCCTAACCAAAATAACCAGCCCGAGCGTTTGCCAAATAGCAGGTAACTCAGCAAACCTACCCAAACCGGCGCCAGGTTGGCCAGCAGTGTTGATACCGTCGCGCTTATCATTTTGAGCGACAGGTTCCAAACAGCAATATCGCTGGCGAATACCAGTCCGCCAATTAAAGCTAGCATGATGTCTTTGCGTGCCATTTTGAGGTTGCGTTTGTACAGACAATACGGCAGCAAACATATCCAGGCAAAAAAGATGCGATAAAAAGCGCAGACAATAGGCGAAGCATCGGCCAGCTTTACCAGGATAGGCGAAAACGAGATGCAGACAATACCGATAGCCAGGCTAAGTTTGGGATTCATAGATGTGGTAAAATTACGGAATTAACGCATTCAAAAAACGCTTTGTCGTCCCTGAGCATCGCGAAGGATCTGCGAACTAATACTTAACGGTAGATACTTCGTTGCTCAGCATGACAAAAAGGTTTAGAGATCGCCAAGCTACGATGACGTAGTGCGTGAGATAATCCAACAAAAAAGCCGGCTGTAACAACCGGCTTTGTCTATTTTAAAATCAGATAATTACTTACCCAACTTCTTTTTCAAATTCTCATTGATCGCTTCCAAAAACTCTTCAGTATACAGGTAATCTGTACCGTGTTCAACTTTTGGTTTGATGGTAATAGCTAAGTCTTTGGTCATTTTACCGCTTTCAACGGTTTCAATACAAACTTGCTCTAAAGCATGGCAGAAGTCAATCAGCTCCTGGTTGTCATCCAGTTTACCGCGGAACTCCAAACCACGGGTCCATGCAAAAATTGAGGCAATTGGGTTTGTTGAAGTAGGGCGACCGGCTTGATGCTCGCGGTAGTGGCGGGTCACGGTGCCGTGTGCAGCTTCAGCTTCCATTACGGTGCCGTCAGGAGTAACCAGAGTTGAGGTCATTAAACCTAATGAACCAAAACCTTGAGCTACGGTGTCAGATTGAACGTCGCCATCATAGTTTTTACAAGCCCAAACAAAGTTACCATTCCATTTCAGCGCAGAAGCAACCATGTCGTCAATTAAACGGTGCTCGTAAATGATACCCAACGCGTCCATTTTAGCTTTGTAATCGTTCAGATAAATTTCTTCGAAGATATCTTTAAAACGACCGTCGTATTTTTTCAGAATGGTGTTTTTGGTCGACAGGTACAATGGCCATTTTTTCATGATTGCCTGGTTAAAGCAAGCATGCGCAAAACCGCGGATAGACTCGTCGGTATTATACATGGTCAAAGCAACACCGTCGCCTTTAAAATTGAATACCTCGTAGCTTTGTACTTCGCCGCCATCTTCAGGAGTAAAAGTTACGGTTAATTTACCTTTACCTTTAGTTAAGAAGTCGGTAGCGCGGTACTGGTCGCCAAAAGCGTGACGGCCAATGCAGATAGGAGCAGTCCAGTTTGGTACTAAACGTGGCACATTGCTCATCACGATAGGTTCGCGGAAAACAGTACCGTCCAGAATGTTACGAATAGTACCATTTGGCGACTTCCACATTTGTTTCAGGTTAAATTCTTTAACACGCGCCTCGTCAGGAGTAATGGTAGCACATTTAATACCTACACCATATTGTTTAATGGCGTTAGCGGCATCAATGGTTACTTGGTCATTAGTTTCATCGCGATACTCTAAACCAAGATCATAATATTTAATATCCAGGTCCAGGTACGGCACTATCAGTTTGTCTTTGATAAACTTCCAGATAATGCGGGTCATTTCGTCGCCATCCAGTTCAACTACCGGATTATTTACTTTAATTTTTGACATACCAGGTATTTGTTATTTAATGTAGTGAGGGCTCAAAGATATAAAATACAGCGAATCAATAATTGCATCAATTTGTAAAATAGTGGTTAATTTTAAATAAATTAGAAGCGGATATGGTTTTTACCATTTATCCTGATAATTTAAACTAATAAATAGCGATATAAGTAAAATAAATAAAACCTAAACGTCGGCTTTGCGTATTAATAGCTCACGGCTTAATAGGTAATAGCCTGCGAATAACTAAATGAAGAACTTTATCCAAAAAACTTTTTTACTGACTATTATAGTGTTGGCAGCCAACGTTGCCAAAGCACAAACCGGTTATGATTTTGCACAATATGATCTGGGCCTTGGGCTTGATCTTAACAAAGCTTACACCGATGCCCAAACCATAGTAGGCACAAAGTCAGGCCGGCTGTCATTTAATTATAATGTTAGTCCGTTTGTTAATTATGTTGTTGAGGTGCAAACCGGTAAGTTGCGTGGTGGCGACTCATTGCTGACAACCACCGGCCGGCAGTTTACCAACAGCTTTACTGCTGTAATGCTGAGGGGCCAGTTGCAAATGGGCGAGATCATGGATTATTCAGAAAGTAAAATAGCCAATGCCTTTAAAAATTTATACTTATCGTCGGGCATCGGCATGGTATTTAATCACATTACTGAAATTAACCGCGCATCCATACAATATCCCGGATTTTATACAAACGGCGATAATAATTCAAGTGAGATAGTTATACCGTTGCGTATAGGATATGAGTTCAAGGTTTTTAACCAATACACTCAACCCGGATTTAAGATAGATATAGGTTTTCAGAATAATTTTATCTTGGGCGATGACCTGGATGGCTTCGTAGCAGGTAAGCAAAAAGATTCTTATTCGCAGGTATCTATCGGGCTTAAATTTGCTATAGGCGGTGTAGTAACCTATCGTAAACAAATCCCTTATTAACGGGTTATTCTTATTATAGCCGGCTCTATTTGGCAGGTTTTTTTTCGATAGAATTAAAGCATAAACCCTATGAAACATAACAATGATCCGTTTAATAACGAAGACGACGACAGAGATAAAACTTTAAAAGATGAGCTGGGCGAAACCATCGACAAAAATCAATTAAAGTATAACGAGGAAACCAATAGTTACGAGTATGACGTTAACAGCGACAACCCTGACTACGACCATCCTGACCCATATAATACGACTGCCAAAAACGGTGATGATTTTAACTCCACCTACGATGAGGCTAACCCATACGATACGGCGGACGAATATATCCCTAACGAATCATTAGAAGATGACGTCGACCTGTTAGGTATGCACGTTGACAATGGCGAGATTGTAAACGTCGACCCGATCGATGAGGATTTAGGGCACACACCTGAAGATGATCGCGACGACCTTGATGAAGAAGGTTATCCAAAAAATGATACGCCTAAATAAAACAGGCAACAAAACACAAAAGGCTGATAATACATATCAGCCTTTTTGTGTTTATATATTAATTGCATTTGTACGTTAATCAAAATCCAGGTTAAAACGCTGGCGCAGCTCGGCCAGTTTTGGATTTTTGGTGGCCATATATTGGTATTTCTCCTGGCTGGTGTAAGGGCGCTTTACGCGCACTTGCTCGTCAATGCGCGTATTAACTTCGATATCATAGTTGTTGAGCGATTTGCGCAGATAATTCATTAATTGCGGCTTGTCGTCGCGAAACTCCTGATCCAGGATCTTATTCTCAACCACAACCTCAAATACGTAGGGTCTCAGCATTTTAGGAGCTTCAGACGAGAAGATGGTGAACAGGTTCATCTTGCCTTCGGCTTTTACACGGGCTGCAAAAGCATGCCAATGTTTCAAAAAGTCGTCAAAACTAAAATCCTGCTTACCCTCGCCTTTTTCGTAAGGATCTTCTTCATCCAATGCAGTCTCAGCAGTGCTTCCAATATCTTTTAGCGATGGTATTTTGATGGACGAAGTTGCGCCCGAATTAGGTATAAAAGCGGGCTTGGGCCTATCTTCAGCTATAACCGGTGTTGGCGTAGCTGCAGGTTTTACAGGCTCTGCAACGGGTGTTTTAGGCGCTTCTGTAATTTTGGGTGCTGCGGTATAGCTCGCCGGCATATCCGTCACCATTGACACATTATTGCCCGGGACTGACGGCTGCGAAGCTGCTAATGCTGAGGTATCAGGTTTTTTTTTTAGCTGCTCGTTGTCGGGCATTGCAATTTGCGGGGCGGTGGCCAGGTTAAAAACCGATGGCAAATGGCACATTTTGAGTAGCGCCAGCTCCACCTGTAATCGCTGGTTTTTACTCAGTTTGTAGTTCAGGTCGCACTGGTTGGCAATATTTAATGCCGATATCAGGAACGACACGCTTGATGAACCCGATTGCTGCAGATATTTACTCTTGATACCCTCACTCACCTCCAGCAGCTTCACCGTTGCATTATCCTTGGTGACTAACAGGTTGCGGAAGTGTTCAGATAATCCTGATATAAAATGTGCGCCGTCAAAGCCTTTTGATAATATCTCATCAAAATATAAAAGTGTCTTTGATGTATTTTCAGTAAGCAGGCTTTCGGTGATATTGAAGTAATAATCGTAGTCGAGGATGTTAAGGTTGTCAATCGCTGCGCGATAGGTAACGTTGGCACCTGAGAAGCTGACAATCTGGTCAAACATGGACAAGGCATCGCGTAGGCCACCGTCAGCTTTTTGTGCGATGATGTGCAGGCCGTCATCCTCATACTGTATGTTTTCTTTTTTAGCGATAGAGGCCAGGTGACCAGCCATATCCTCAACCCGGATACGATTAAAATCAAAGATCTGGCAACGCGATAGGATGGTCGGCAGGATTTTGTGCTTCTCTGTCGTCGCTAAAATAAATATGGCATAATGAGGTGGCTCTTCCAGTGTTTTCAGGAAGGCATTGAATGCAGCTTGCGACAACATGTGCACCTCATCAATAATATACACTTTATAGCGGGCACCTTGAGGTGGTATACGTACCTGCTCAATCAGGCTCCGAATATCGTCGACCGAGTTGTTCGAGGCCGCATCAAGCTCATGTATATTAAAGGAGTTGCCGTTCTGGAACGACTGGCAGCTGTGGCAAACGCCGCAGGCCTCGCCGTTAGGTTGTAAATTTTCGCAATTAATGGTTTTGGCAAGGATACGCGCGCAAGTAGTTTTACCTACGCCACGCGGACCACAGAACAAAAACGCCTGCGCCAGCTGATTGTTCTTAATGGCGTTTTTTAGGGTATTTGTTATATGTTGCTGACCAACAACTGTTTCAAAAGTTGCCGGACGGTATTTACGTGCCGAAACAATAAAATTATCCACAGCTACTAAGGTAACAACAAATTACGTGACGTAAAAGGGGAGATGTGGATTGTTGATAAATGCTGACAATGCCGGAGGGGCGCATGCTAGGCTTGTCGAAGCATCGGTGCGTAGGTCACCCGCCGCTCGCCCTTCAGCGGGCTCAGGGTGACCCTTATTTAATTAATGGAGCAGTTGCTATTGCAAATCTTCTTCCGGAAAATGATCATCTTCAGGATCCGGGTTGGTGATGTCGTACTCGTCATCTTCGCCCGGTTCATTCAGGTCGTCATTTACACGTATCTCATGGAGGTCGTCAATATCTTCGGCCTCATCTTCAAATTGCTCGTCGTCAAAATCATCATCGTCCTCTTCCCAGTCTTCGTTGTCGAAATCTTTTTCGCCCGGCGCCTGGAAATAGATGGTGTCGTACATGAAATTAGTGTGCTCTGCTTTGTCGGTGTTAAAATCAGTAAACTGCATGGCCGTACTAGTTTGGTGTTATATTTAAGACAACTTAAACTATCTTAATGTTTTTAAAATTAAATACACCATGTGCCTTTACAATTAACTTAATATTAAGTTATATCAGTAAAAGTTGATTTATTAGGCCAATTTAACCTGGGTGCTTTTTAACAAGTTAAACAGAGTATTTGCGCTTGTAGTAGCTTAATAATTAATATACCTTGCGCGAAAAAAAAAGCTATGGTACAGAAATAGCTGTGATTTCTTTAATCGCAAAATAACCTTTTGATTGCGGTAAATAAACTTCCATATCTTGCCATGATATCGTTATTTTTTTTCCTACTGAAGCGGATGCATTATTGATAAACTGCTCAGAGCCACCAAACTGGCGCAACCACAGAAAAGATTTTTCACTGCCATTTTCATCGGCTATTATAATGTAGTTGAAACCTTTGTTATCTATCCGCTTAAAAATACCGGTTGTAGTTTGGGCCTCGGGTTCTCCTTTTTTATCAGCCATTTTAACGGCGATTAATGTAAAGCCATTACATTTTTGAGAAAGTAAATTTTTGCCGATGTCGATCCCCAGTTGATGCATGGCGACACCGTCCCCCACGGAAATATTTCGTTCGTTAGTCAAATCAATAAGCTTATCTGATTGCGCCATATAGCAATTCATAAAGGCATCTTTAGCTTCTTTTGATGTGGTGATTTTTGATTGATCTATTTTGTTCAGGCAATCGCAAATAGCGTTGGTGACTTTTTGCTCCACAGGACCGGGAGAATGTGTCTGTGCTAAAGATAATTGGCTGACAAACAGGCCCACAAGCACAAACAGGAGGTTTTTTTTCATAATAACGTTTAGTTTAAATTCTTCGCCGCAATATGCTACAAAGAATTTGCTTAATAAAGAACAGGGAGAAAATTAACTTCTATTTGAAAATTACAATATTATAGCTACATTTGCAGCCCCGTATTGTACGGGTAAATAATTAAAAATCAAAGTATAACAATGCAACAGTACGAAATCGTGATCGTTCTAACCCCGTTGTTGTCAGAAGAAACTGCTAAAGAGGCAATTGCAAAATACAGCAAAGTTCTTACTGACGGCGGAGCCGAAATTGTCCAGGAGGATAATTGGGGTTTGAGAAAATTAGCGTACCCAATCCAAAAGAAAACTACAGGGTACTATCACTTAACTGAATTTAAGGCTCCAGGTGATTTAATTAACAAATTGGAAGTCGAGTTAAGACGCGATGAGCGTGTTTTGCGTTTCCTGACAATTGCTTTGGACAAACATGCCATAGCTTACAATGAGAAAAAACGTAGCGGTGCTTTCAACAAAAAGCCTGCAGCTAAAGCGGAGGATGCAAACTAATGGCTAACGATCAAATTAAATACGTAACTGCCCCTAAAGTAGAGGACAACCGTAAAAAATACTGCCGTTTCAAAAAGAACGGTATCAAGTATATTGATTACAAAGACGCAAACTTCTTGTTGAAATTTGTTAACGATCAGGGTAAAGTATTACCACGTCGTTTAACCGGTACTTCATTGAAGTTTCAGCGTAAAGTGGCTCAAGCCGTTAAACGCGCGCGCCATATTGGTTTATTACCTTATGTTACAGACTCTTTAAAATAATCAGGAGGTAAAAGACAATGGAAGTTATTTTAAAACAAGATATTAAAAACCTGGGCGAAAAGGACGATATCGTAACCGTGAAGCCGGGCTATGGCCGTAACTTTTTGTTCCCGAAAGGTTATGCTGTATTAGCTACTGAATCTGCACGTAAAGTTTTAGCCGAAAACCTGAAACAAGCTGCGTTCAAACAAGAAAAAATTCGCAAAGATGCCGACGCTATTGCTGCTAAATTAGAAGGTGTAAAACTGACTATTGGCGCTAAAGCCGGCGAAACCGGTAAAATCTTTGGTGCTATCAATACTATCCAAGTTGCTGATGCATTGAAAAAAGAAGGTTTCGAAGTTGACCGTCGTCGTATCACTTTTAATGAGGAGCCTAAATTTGTTGGTGATTACACCGCAACTTTAAACCTGCACAAAGAAGTGAAAGTTGACGTTCCTTTCTCTGTAGTAGCAGAATAATTTAAGGTCTCTCAGAGGTCTTTTAGATATAAAAAGCTGTCCTGATTAGGGGCGGCTTTTTTTGTTTTAATGTGTCATAACCGATGCTTTTATTTTAATGAAATCACCTGTGAGATAACATATCTTGACTTCAAATGTAGGGTTACTATCGTCTGCAGATGCTAAAGCTCCATATAATGCCCCGCCTATCGCGCCATACATCATACCCGTAGCTATTACACTACCATTATTAACTTTAAAATTCGATAACTTCCCTGTAAAAAAAAGTTCATTATTTGCTTTGCTAATTGGATAAAATGCAAGAGGTGTTGATATATATGGCGTTCCTTTATATACTATGGCATAAACAGTTCCTGGCTTGATTTTTCTTAATTTCCCATTCTTATCAGGTACCTTAATATTGCCAGGTATAAGCTTCTTCTTGTCTTCTAATACAAATTGGCCATCGGGCTGCTGGTTGCTGAAAGATTTATAGCTTGTGTAATATCCTTCCACATAAGTATCACTGGCATAAAGCTTTAATGTCTTTTTTGTAACATCGGCAAAGTTTATCAAATCGCGGTAATTATAACCGCTTGCTTCAATTGGAACCTTATTTAGTGCGTCGCTTAAGAACTTCGTTATAATTCTACTTCCATTTTTGATGTTTTTATTAGTGACATCCATGGCTGATACGACAGCAAGTGTATCGATAGATTGTATCGGAATGTATAAGCTATCTTTTTTTGCATAAAGCGTAGCACCAAATCCAAAATATCCATGTTCGCTATATGCGGAAGTCAGTTCTGAAAAAGCAAGTTGTCGCAGTTGCACTACCAACTTACCTGATTTTGCAGAATCGTCATTGAGAGCTTTTAACATATTATTAAACTGAACTTGTAGCGGTTCTTGAGCCACTATTTTAACTTGACGGTTAAGCATTCCTTTTTGAATAACACCTAAACTTGTTGTGTCTGGACGTAAATCAAGTACCTCTATATTGTTGTATAAGCTACTCTTTACTTTTTCTTTGGGTAAATTAAGCGTTAAAGGTTCAACATTCTGCGCTCGCGTATAATGAACTGATAAAACACAGGTTGCGGTTATACCGATTCTTTTTAATTGTGATAACATATAAGTGATAAAGTTTTAACGCTTAAAGTTATACTTTTTAGGTGCGATATTTGATACTTAAAAGTCATTAAATTAACCCTGCGCTTTGGGTTTCATATTTTACTGATAACTTAGCGCAAAATTCACAGCAATCATGTCTATAGTATTATATCCATTAAAATTCAAAACCATATTTAAAGACAAGATCTGGGGCGGACAAAAAATCCGTACTTATCTGCATAAAGATTTTGGCAATCTGCCCAACTGCGGCGAAACCTGGGAGATATCAGGCGTTAAGTCGGACGTTTCTATCGTAAACGGTGGCGCACTGGACGGCGAATCATTAGCCGACTTGCTGGAGCAATACGGCGCCGATTTAGTGGGCGAGAAAGTATACAAACACTTTGGTAACATCTTCCCACTGCTGGTAAAGTTTATCGATGCTAACGAGGATCTTTCTATACAGGTGCATCCTAATGATGAGCTGGCTAAAAAACGTCACAACTCATTCGGCAAAACTGAGATGTGGTACATCATTGAGTCTGATCCGGGGTCGACTTTGATAGCCGGCTTCAACCAGGAAATGGATGAGCAGAAATACCTGGAGAAATTTAACAGTGGCCACCTGATGGATGTGTTAAACCGCGAAACTGCTAACGAGGGCGACGTATTCTTTTTACCTGCTGGTCGTGTGCACACCATTGGTGCCGGTTTGTTGTTAGCCGAAATTCAGCAGACCTCAGACATCACTTATCGTATTTATGACTTCGACCGTGTTGACGCCAATGGCAACAAACGCGAACTGCATACCGAAGAGGCTTTAGCGGCTATCGACTACAAATATTACGGTAACTATAAAACCAAATACACTCCTGAAAAGGATGAAACGGTTCAGTTAGTTAGCTGCCCGTACTTCACTACTAGTGTATTGGATGCCACTCACAACACCAGCAAAGATTACAGCAACCTGGATTCATTTGTAATTCACGTTTGCTTAGCCGGCGCTTACACCATCAACTACAATGGCCAAAGCTATCCGGTTAAAATGGGTGAATGTATCCTGCTGCCAAAAACTATCGACAAGATAGATCTGCAAACTGAAAGTGGTTTCAAAATATTGGAAAGCTTTATTGCGTAAGTGATTTAGATTTCAACAAGAAAGGGTTGCGCTTCGCGTAGCCCTTTCTTGTTTTATAAGTTTGAGATTCTTTGTTTCAACTCAGAATAACAAAATATAAAATGGGTGTCACCCTGAGCCCGTCGAAGGGCGAGCGCGGGCCTTTACCCGCCAATGCTTCGACCGGCTCAGCATAACAATGCGCTTAGCCTATCAAAACAAAATTTTTAAACTTTAAATTATTAGATAATTAGCTAAACATTTTTATTTTTGTAGCGCAATAAAAAAGACAAGTACTATGAACTCAATGCAAGAAGCAAATTCAGAACGCCATTACATATTATTAGTAATCGCTATAGTTATTGGTTTAGTTGGCGTTTACTTACGCTTTGCCGATTTCAAACATGCTTCGGCTGTAGCCAATTTAATTATGGCTGTTGGTGCAGGTGTTGCATTGAAAGCTGTATTTAACATCATCGACTAAGTATACAAGCAGTATATATGCAAAAAGCGTCCGACAGGTTATCTGCCGGACGCTTTTTTTTGGGACCTCTACCCAACCCTCTCCAAAGGAGAGAATCTTGAAAATGCTTATTTAACAAACTAATTAAAAAAGACCTTCAAAGCCCTCCTCTCGGGGAGGGTTGGGAGGGGTGTGCTATTTCGGTCGGTATCTTGACTCGGTAAGTATTTTCTGGGCATCGTTATTAATCATCAGCTCGGGCAGCGTCACTTCGGGGTGCCTTTCCATATACTCTCTTACAATTTGCCAGCCCGTCCATACGCCCAATTTCGGCGCCGATTCGTTATGGTCGCCTAACTGCGGCGTAAACGGAGCCTCGCCAATCATGGTGTTGGTTTTCATGTCGTCTGTCTCATAAAGTAAGTTCTGCTCCAGCATATAGGCCCAAATGGTCGATTTAAAATCTGTACACCATTTTAATTGCTGGGGTGTGTAGCCAATCTTGACTGAATCGGGTACATCAGGTAATATCTGGTCCATAAAGTAAAGTATCTTACCATTATACACCATTTTGGACAGTAATGTTTTATCATTATCACTTTCAGGGAACATATCCTCTTTAGCTATGCTCTCCACAACCTTCGGCGCTATATATGCAGGCGTAAACCTGCGGTACATATAATGCGGAAAAGTCTCGATCAAAGCCGGGTAAAATCTTGAATTGGCGCCTAAAAACATATCCAGCCCAATACCTACATAGTTTTGCCCCACAACCGTTTGTGCTTTAAAACCCGAAAAGAAAGCATAAACCTTTGGCATGTTTTTCTTAGGATAATAATATTTAATGCGTCTGAAGGCATCGGTCAGTTCGGCTTCTTGTTTTTCCACATTCGGATAAACCGAATCGACATCGTGCTTTACATCATGGTAGGCACGGCCGGCAAATACCGGGCGCAGTACATTAAAATATCCTGTGTCGCGAATGGTGCCGGCTTCGAGAATACGCTGCACGTAATCGGCAAAAAACATCCCATATTTCTTGATCAGCAGCATGGATTGTGGCTCCATGGGTTTTGTCCGCAGTTCGTCAAAATCATGATCAAAACGCTCAATCTTGACGTCAATTGGTATATTGCTTACATCAACTTTTTTACTGCGTCCGCAAGCTGTAAACAGCGCAATTGCGGCAAAAACTACATAAATTTGTTTGAACTTATAAAAGCGTGGTATCATTTTTATACTTTCAACAAAATTAATCTATTATTTGTATTTAGATACAAATACCGTACTTGTAATACTTATGAAAATAGCATTAGCTCAACTCAACTATCATATCGGCAACTTCGAGTCGAATACTGCTCACATTATCCAGCACATTAAAAAAGCAAAAGCAAATGGGGCCGACCTGGTTGTATTTGCAGAACTGTGCGTCTGCGGATATCCATCGCGCGATTTCCTGGAGTTTAGCGAGTTTATAGAGCAATGCGAAATATCGGCACAAAAAATTGCTGCCGAGTGTGGAGATATTGCCTGTATCATCGGTCTGCCCATCCCCAATAACAAGCCTGAGGGTAAGGACCTGAACAACTCGGCCTACTTTATCGAGAACGGCAAGGTGAAAGCCATTGTAAATAAAGCGCTGCTGCCTAACTACGATATTTTCGACGAGTACCGCTATTTTGAACCGTCGACCGAGTTTAACTGCATTGAATTTAAAGGCAAACGTATAGCGCTCACCATTTGCGAAGATTTATGGAACACCATAGAAAATCCGCTGTACATTACCCGGCCAATGGATACCCTGATCGAGCAAAATCCGGATTTGATGATTAATATTGCGGCCTCGCCTTTTGCCTACAATCATGACGAGGAGCGTATTGAGATTTTGAAGGATAACGCGGCCCGCTACAACCTGCCATTATTTTATGTGAACCACGTAGGCGCACATACCGAACTGATTTTTGATGGCGGATCGTTAGTATTCGACAAAACCGGTAAGCTGATTGATGAGCTGCCCTATTTCGAAGAAAGTTTGACTTATTATACGCTGGGCGATGATGGCAATATTTCTTTCGATCACCCATCGACCCTTAAAATTGAACGCGATAGCGATATCGCCCAGATACATGATGCGCTGATATTGGGGATTCAGGACTATTTCCGCAAATCCGGTTTTAGCAGAGCGATTTTGGGATTGTCCGGTGGTATCGACTCAGCTGTTGTTTGTGCCTTAGCTGCTGAGGCTTTGGGCCCCGAAAATGTGATGGCCGTTTTGCTGCCGTCAAAATACTCAACCGACCATTCTATTAAAGACGCTGAGGACCTGGTAGCCAACCTGGGTTGCATGAGCCAGACCATCGCTATAAAGGATATTACAGATTCGTTTGAAGAGGCCCTGCATCCGCAGTTTAAAGACTTGCCGTTTAACATTGCTGAAGAAAATATCCAGTCGCGCAGCCGTGCAGTTTTGTTGATGGCCATGTGCAATAAGTTTGGGTTTATCCTGCTCAATACTTCCAACAAAAGCGAGGCTGCGGTAGGCTACGGCACTTTATACGGCGACATGTGCGGCGGTATTTCTGTAATTGGCGACGTTTACAAAACACAGGTTTTTGAGCTGGCGCGATATATTAACCGCAACGGCGAGATCATCCCGCAAAATTCCATCATCAAACCACCATCAGCCGAATTAAGGCCAGGCCAAAAAGATTCAGACTCATTGCCTGAATATGATGTTCTGGATAAAATACTGGCGCAGCACATCGAGCATCGCCGCTCGGCCAAAGAAATTATTCAAATGGGTTTTGATGAAGCCACCGTACATCGCGCCATCAGGCTAACCAACCTGGCAGAGCATAAACGCTATCAAACTCCGCCAATCCTGCGCGTATCGCCAAAAGCATTCGGCATGGGCCGCAGGATGCCTATTGTGGGTAAGTATTTGCAGTAAGAAAGTCTTTTAAAAAAATTGTCATCTTGACGAAGTGAAAGATCTTATACATCATACATTCACGTTTTGCATAACGTATAAGATTCTTCGCTATCAGAATGACAATCAATTTAAAAAAGCAAGATCTCCTTATATCTTCCCAAACAACTCTTCCAGCTTATGCTCCAGATCGCTGCCACGCAGATCGCGGGCTATGATTTTGCCGCTGGGATCAATCAGGAAATTTGACGGAATAGACTGCACTTTGTATAGTTGTGCTGCTGCATTGTTCCAATAATTCAAGTCAGATACCTGGGTCCAAACTAAACCATCACGTCTGATAGCTTCCTGCCAGGCCTGCTTGTCTTGCGGGCGGTCTAAAGACACACCCAGTATAGTAAAGTTTTTGGTTTTGTATTTATTATAGGCCTTAACCACATTCGGATTTTCCTGGCGACAAGGGCCGCACCATGATGCCCAAAAATCAACCAGCACATATTTTCCTCTGAAAGACGATAACTTAACCGGTGTACCATTAACATCAGGCTGCGTAAAATCAGGAGCCATTACTCCTACTGCGGTAACCTTGGCGTTGTCAATAGATTGTTTGATCATTTTACCCACCTCCGTATCGCGCAGATCCTGGTCAAGTTTATTAAATAGCTCATCCGTTTCAACCGCGCTGGCGCCTTCACTGTTCATCAGGTTCAATACCATCAAACTTTCGTAACTATGCGGGTGCGTTGTGGCAAACTCTTTCAGCATATCGTGCTGCTTAGTCTGTAAAACCTTAAAGCGCGCCTGTATCTTTTCCATAAATTCAGGCGATTTTTGAGTGGCTGCCGGAGCTGCCTTCACCTCGTCATTTAGCTTTTTGGCCTCGTTGTTATAATAGTTAATCTGCTGACTCAGGTATTTATCTTCATCGTTCAACGTTGAGCCGGTAATCACACCATATTTTATCGAATCTTTTTCTGTATTTATATTGGTAACTCCTTTGTCCAGCATAAACTCTAAAGCGTCGACGTCTTTACCCAGTTTAGCAGCTCCTATCCCTTTATGATCAATAAAGATTAATGAGTTTGACGGACTGGGTATATTGCCAGACAGACTAAATTTACCGTCTGCTATCAGCGTAGAATCAATAATTTGATTAGCTCCGGCCCTGTACAGTATATATACGCGTCCGGGCGCACCCACGTTACCAATTTTACCCGTAACCGTAAAGCTATTGCCCGCGGGCGCCTGCGCAAAAGTTGCTAGCGGCAACAGGGCAATTATATTTAAGATCAATTTCTTCATCAGTTTCAAAATACTCAGGACTTATAACGAATAATAAGCCTAACGATTATATATTAAGTTAATTTTTGATAAGTACGCCACCAAAGGTCAGGCATTTCGCCTGATACCGCCAGTTGATAATCTTCATAACGGCAAGGTACTAAATGGAAGCGCTCATTTTTTGAACCACCGCTCGGGTAGGGCACCTGCATCCACCAACGGTCTGATTTTTTGCTTTTCACGAACACCAGTTCATGATCGTCATGCACCAGGCTGGTTTTGTAGATGAGGTATTGCGATTTCGGGCTCAGCGGAAAATCTTTTTTGCGGTTATACACCCCATCGATAAAATACCAGATCATTTGCGCCAACAGCATGGCTGTTTGACCATTATTGTCATAAGCCGGGTTAAATTCATAAAAACCTATCGAGCTTAACTTATCATTAAATCCCGCGTAGCGGCAAATCTGACAGGCTTCTTCGCCGTAAAAACCGTTTGGTGTGGCGTTGGCATTGGCCCCTGCATCGGCCGATTTAATGGCGCTGATATCGAAGCTGATCATGTTGGCATTGCGCACAACAGGCTCGGTAACACCAATATTATTACTCAATGCGCCTAAACGGTGCACATCAAAATACAACTTTTCCATCACCCGCAAACTATCCTGACTGGCAAAAAAGGTCTGGTACCCTAAATTGCTAAAGTTGAACAGATAGTTAGGTTCATGCAGAAATATCTTGCTCAGGTATGAGTTTGATGTGGTGGCGATGGTATCGGTATGCTCATCTTCCTCCAAATCAAAATGCGAGTCGACAATTACCAGGTCGACCTTTTGTTCAAGAGCCTCATAACCCAGGTATTGCGCGTAAGTAAGATCTTGCCCCCCGCCGATGATGAGCGGGATGATATCTTTTTTTACCAGCTCGGCCACTACAGTCTTTAACGCATAGTAAGTATCGGTAATGCTTTCGCCCTGGCGTATGTTGCCCAAGTCGGCTATTTTGGTGGCGTAAGCGCCTTCATACAATTGGTATAATTTCTCGCGCACATAATCGGGCGCTAAGGCGCAGCCGGGGTTATTGATAGCGTTACGATCTTCCTGCACACCGATAATGGCAATGTCCACCGGCTGATCCAGATCAGGGAACTGCTCAGTATAGCAATTTATCTTACTACCTAAATGGCTGGTATAATACCCATTTTTGGGAGCGATGGCACTTAAATCAACAGGCGTAAAAAAATCTGATAAGGACATATGGACGTGCGTATGTGCAAATGTAATAAATGTGCGGATATGCAAATGTGCAGATGTGCAGATAATTTCCTGTCGGCGTCGTAGAGATGCGATGCATCACGTCTCCTACCATAATGCTGAAATTAGGCATACACACATTTGCACATCCGAATATAATCTGCACATTTGCACATCAGCATATCTGCACATCAAAATGGTTCTCGTAACAGGCGCTACAGGATTTTTAGGCTCAGAAGTGGCTAAGCAATTGGCCGACAAGGGCGAGACTGTGCGCTGCACTAAACGTAAATCGTCAGTTATTCCTGCTTTGCTTGTACCTTACCCGCAAATAGAATGGGTTGAGGCCGATATGCTGGATATCTTTGCTTTAGAGGATGCGCTTGAGGGCGTAAACCAGGTTTATCATTGCGCAGCCTGGGTGTCCCTGAAACAAAAGGACAAAGAACCGATGATCCGCACCAATGTGAGGGGAACGGCCAATCTGGTGAATCTTTGTTTGGATCGGGATGTTAAGTTGGTACATGTAAGCTCCATCGCCGCCATCGGCACGGCCAAACCCGGCGAGCTGATCACCGAAAATCATCACCTCGATATTGCTACCGAAGAGGATGGCTATGCCATATCGAAACTGGAAAGCGAAATGGAAGTATGGCGCGGTATTGCCGAAGGATTGGAAGCGGTGATCGTCAATCCGTCACTCATTATTGGCGCCAACGCAGGTATATTGGGTAGCGGTCAGCTTTTTGAAACCGTACGCAAGGGATTGAAATTCTACACCCGGGGCACTGCAGGCTTTGTTGATGTAGAAGACGTCGCCAAATGCATGATAGCCCTGATGGAGAGCGACATCACCGAACAACGCTACATCATCAGTGCCGAAAACAGGAACTATCAGCAAATCACTGCCGAGATTGCGCAGGGCTTTGGCATCAACCCACCATCATTTTTAGCCAAGCCCTGGATGATGGGTCTCGCCTGGCGAGCGGCCCGCTTAGGTTCGCTCATAACCGGTAAAGCACCGGCCATTGATAAGGTAGCGGCCCAGGCCTCCACCCAAACCCGCAATTTTGATAATAGTAAGATCAAAGTGGCTACCGGTATTGAATTTAAGCCCATCAGCAAAACCATTCTGGAGGTTTGTGAGCGATTGGCGGGATAAGCACTATTGCACAAATCAATCCTAAAAATATTATCTTGGTAGTATGGAACAGTACGACCCACGCTTTGACGAATACATCGGCAAGAAGGCCGCCTTTGCCCAGCCGATATTGAAACATCTCCGCGAACTGATGCATTCAGTTTCGCCGAAGATCACCGAGACCATGAAATGGGGACACCCGTTTTTTGAATATAAAGGTATTCTGGCCAATATGGGAGGCTTTAAAGAGCATTGCGTATTTGGCTTTTGGGGTAGCTCGGCTCTTAATGACCCGAATGGTATCATCAAACACGGCGACGAAAAAGGTGCCGCCGGCAATTTTGGCCGCATCATTAAACTATCCGACCTGCCTGACGACGCTATCCTGAAAGATTTTATCCTGCAGGCTATCGCCATAAAAGATGCCGGTCCGGATGCTAAACCGGAGAAAGAACCGGTCCTGCCCAAAGCGCCAAAAGCTCCCATAGAAATGCCCGATTATTTTGCAGCCGTGCTGCAAACCAATCAAAAAGCATTGGAAACCTTTCAAAATTTCAGTCCGTCGCACAAACGCGAATACCTGGAATGGATCATCGATGCCAAAACCGAAGCTACCCGCCAAAAACGCATCGAAACCGCATTGGAGTGGATGACAGAAGGGAAGTCGAGAAATTGGAAGTATAAATAGAGCGCTGTCATACTGAGCTTCCCGAAGTACCGTGCGGCGGCCAACGCTCGCCCTTCGACGGGCTCAGGGTGACAACCTGTTTTCTATGTTTACCCTTTAGGGTGCATTAATAAAAACTCGGCATCTTCCTTTAAGTGCTTGTAGTTGGCGTCTTCGGCTTGTTGCTCCGTAATATTTACTACTTTTCCATCTGGGCCGGCGTAGCTGGTCGGGGCAGCAGCGCCCTCGTTGTATTTGACTATTTGCTTATTTGTAGCAATTAAATAATTAACTGGGAAGCCTCTGATATGCCTAAACCCCGCCGTAGATATAATGTGCTCATCGTTCTCCGGCTTTTTAGCAGACGGAATTAAAAAAACGTCCTTACTATATAGTGGCGCCATCTTTTTTGTTCCTTCAATGTCATCCCAAAACAGAACAACAAAATCAATTTTATCCTTATACTCGCGGGCAATTTGACTTAAGGCCGGAGTTTCAGCACGGCAAGGGGCACACCAACTGGCTGATACCGTTAACAAAACCGGCTTCCTCATCTTGCCTAAATCAATAGTCTTGCCATTGAGCGCTTTAAACTTATGATTGCCAACATAGCTATTAACAATACAAGCCTTGATAGAATCATAATAAGTGTTAGCTAACCGGTCTTTGTGTGCGTCCCAGGCTTTTTGACAATTAATAAGATATTTTTTGATCTGCGGCTCAGTATCGGCGAACATCTTTTTCGAACTTTTGATTGACTGACCATAAGAAAGCACAGAAACAAAAATCGCTACTAAACAGGCGGTGATTATTTTCATGATAAGTGGTTTGATGTTTACTGAACGCCCGGTAACATTGTTTATTATCTTGCTATATCTCTCCTTCCCGCTTCCGCAAGAACCATTCGACACTCAGCAGTGCCAAAATCAGCACGAAAATCCATTTCACGTCTATCATGTCGCTATAGTGACGATCTTCATATACCAGCGTTTTGATATTTTCATTTTTACGGATCATATCAACCAGTTGACTGAGTTGCGAGGGCTGCAGCATTTTACCGCCACTTTGCCCGGCGATGTTTCTGAGCAACTGATGATTAGCGGCGCTTTGTCTGATTTCAAGGTTAAGCGGCTTCACGGTTAACTGCCCCGCGGCATTGAACAAGTGGCCGCCAAGTTTTGTAGAAGCGGTATAGGTATATTCTCCTACCGGCAAAATGCCCGCATCAAGCTGATAACTCTGACCGGTGCGGGTGGCCAGAAAACTGTAATTTTTGCCTGCGGTATTTTTGAGTTCGATCTTTACATCGGGGGTGTTAACCAGTTCAAGCGCATCGTTATATAATTCGGCGTTGAAGAGCACACTCTCCCCTTCGTCAAAAATATTTTTTGAAGGATAGGCCCTGAACCGCTGGCGATTAGCATTCGCAGTTAAATATTGAACGCTTTGACTAAACAACTCCTCCAGGGCATGGTGGTTACCATATTGCTGATATTCGGTAAGCTGCCAGCGCCACAGACCCTCAGCAGTGAGTATGCCGATACGGCGGCCGCCCTGATCGCCAAACATTAACAGCGGGTAACTGGTAGGCACGGCGCCTATGCGCTGCTTAAATAACACCCCTGTAGCATTTGACGACGTATAGGTACCAAATGGCGCTTTTAAGGGCGGCATTTTTGCGATTTTTTGCAGCGTTGAATCTGACAATACAAACGACGTGAACTCAGGCACGGGCTGCGCAAATACCTCCTGCATTTCCAGGCGACTGGTGCTAATGTTCGTCAGCTTTTGGAAATGGTTGAAACCGCCAATGTCGGCCTGAGCACCTAAAAAATACCATAGCGGCGTTTTACCTTTGTCCAGATCATCTTCTAACGCCCCAAAGCTCTCCCCTCCCGGCTGATATAGCATGATTAGACTGTAATCGCTTAATTTAAGCGATCCGATGTCTGAGCTAAGGCTTGTCTTCAGTTCGTAGTTTTTGTTGGCCTCAATGGCTTGTTTAATAACGCTGATGTCAGGGTGCGTGGCATCATACACCAGCAGTATCTTTTGCTTTGAATCAAGCACCTCTACATAAATGATCTCTGTATTATTTTGCGTCGACAGCTCGTTTTTTATCGGCGCGATGTTAATATTGAATTTGTGAACGCCTTTTTTATCGGCATTCAGTTTCAGTGTCAGATTCTTTTTGAACGCATCATTATCTACCGGGATGATCTGTGAGTTTACCTGCCGGCCGTCTTCAGTTACGGTCAGATGTATGGTTTCGCCTTTGCTCTGGTAGGCCTGCGTCAGTACTTCTATCTCAAAATCATTCCCTAAAAAGGCGGTTTTATTATAGTTGACGTTTCCTATCAGCAAATCGCGTTTAGCAATGGTATCGCCCAAGGCTATGGTGTAGATGCTGGTTTTAAAGTTGCGGGCCTCATATTGCGGGTCGGCACCCTGGTTGTAGGAGCCGTCGGTAGTCAATATCAGGGCGCCGATGTTCTGGTTTACAAAACGATCGTTCAGCTGTTTTAATGCAGCCGCGATGTTGGTTTGTTTAGCGTTGAATGATTTGGATAGACCAGCATTCAGGTTATGTCCAAAATTAAACTCCTGTACTTCGTAACCATCGCCCAATTGTTTTTTTAGCTTACCCAGTTCGTCGACAAACTTACCGGCGTCAAAATCTTTAGGATGAAAAGTGCTAATTGATTGCGAATTGTCCTGCGCTACCAAAACCAAAGGCTTTTGCGGCTGATAATTGGTCGACTTAACCAACGGCGACACCAATAACAAGGAGATCAAAAAAACCGCCAGCGTCCTAAATGCCGACAACAGGAATCTAAATTTATCCGGCAGGTTTTGCGGCTGCCGGTACATCAGCCAGGCATACAGCAAACCCAGCAACAGGCAAGGTAAAACCCACCAGCCGGATACAGCTCCCCATGTGATAGAAAATAGCAGCATTATTGAGGTTAGACGTTGTACGTGATACGTTTTACGTTATACCCGCAAAATGCAAAATTATTGTGAATGTTGATGTAATAATGTTGGGATGGTTGGAAAACAAAAGGCACATCCTTAGATGTGCCTTTTTCTATATGATATTCGTTCAGAGATCGTCACCCTCGTACCCGCTCACAATGACGGCACGAATTCTACTCTCTAACTACAACATCCCCCCATCAACCGGGATAACCTGGCCTGTGATGTAAGTTGCCATGTCAGACGCTAAGAAAACACAGGCATTAGCCACGTCTTCAGTTTCGCCGGCGCGTTTCAATGGGATTGATTCTGCCCAGCCTTCAACCACTTTAGGGTCAAGTACCTCGGTCATTTCAGTGCGGATAAAGCCCGGCGCAATAACGTTGGTACGGATATTACGCGAGCCCAGCTCTTTAGCCATTGATTTTGAGAAACCGATGATACCCGCTTTTGAAGCAGCGTAGTTAGCCTGACCGGCATTACCGTCAACACCAACAACAGAGCTCATGTTAATGAACACGCCGTCTCTGTTTTTCATCATGATCTTTGAAGCAGCTTTGGTAACGTTGAAGATTGATTTCAGGTTAACCTCCAGCACTTCGTCCCATTGTGCTTCTGTCATGCGCATTAACAAGCCGTCTTTAGTAATGCCGGCATTGTTAACCACGATATTTAAAGTGCCAAAATCGGCAATGATATCATTGATCAGTTTATCAGCTTCGTCAAATTTTGAAGCGTCGCTGCGATAGCCTTTTACCTTGGTGCCAAAGCTTTGCAGCTCCTGCTCAAGTGCCTGGCCTTTCTCAACAGACGATAAATAAGTAAAAGCCACATTAGCGCCGTGCTCGGCGAATTTTTCAGCAATTTTGCGTCCGATTCCTTTTGACGCTCCGGTTATTAACGCGGTTTTTCCTTCTAATAATTTCATAAACTTTCAATCAGTTCTGTTTCGGGCAGCGAAGATAATAATTTAGGTTGAAATTTAATCAACCTCCCGTTTAGCCTCCCATTGTCATCCTGAACGAAGTGAAAGATCTTGTCGCGTATATAAGATATTTCGCTATCGCTTAATATGACAGTCTTGTGTTGTAAGCTTTCTACAATCAAATATTAGTCATATCTTCAGCTATCAATACTTATCACATGCTAAAAACGACAAATATTGCTCTCACTTTATCTGGAGATTCTACGCCCAAGCCCAATAGCACATTGCGACATCCTTAACAATTTTTAAAATTTCTTGTAATTTTCGTAACAAATAAACAATTCTATTATCTTAATAATACTATACAGCTAAGGTAACGCAATTAAAGCTGTAAGTTTTGTGAGGGCCCGCACCTTAAGGGTTCCGTTAAAAAAACCAAAAACATAAATGACTAATTTAATTTTTTCACTATGGTGGGTAGTTCCCGTCGTGGTTGTTCTTGTGGCGTACAAATTTGTACTGCGTGTATTCTTCGGTATGATTATCGTGCCCGATGATCGTATCGGTTTAGTTGTTAAAAAATACGTTCTGGCTCGCGATAAGCGGCTGCCCGACGGCCGTATCATCGCCATACATGGCGAGGCCGGTATGCAGGCCAAAGCGCTGGCGCCTGGCTTGTATTGGAGCATGTGGCCATGGCAGTATTCTATCACTATGGAGCCGTTTACCATTATCCCTCAGGGCAAATTGGGGCTGGTAAAAGCTAAAGACGGCGCGCCTATGGACATGGGCCGTGTACTGGGTAAACCGGTAGACTGCGACAAGTTTCAGGATGCTATCGGCTTTTTGGAACACAATGGTCAAAAAGGTCCGCAGGCTGCTTTCCTGACGCCGGGTAGCTACCGTATCAACACCTTTATGTTTGAGGTGGAAATGGTGCCTATTACCCAGATACAAGAAAACAAAGTGGGAATTGTGACCACATTGGACGGCGAACCGCTTGAAAAAGGCGAGATTGCAGGCATGTCTGTAGCCGGGCACAAAAACTACCAGGACCCGATGGCTTTCATCAATGCCGGTGGTCGTAAAGGTTTACAGGAAGATGTGATCCTGGCGGGTACTTACTACCTGAACCCATGGTTTGTAGTAGTTGAACAGGTGAGCATGGTTTATATACCTATCGGGTATGTGGGTGTGGTGAACTCCTTTGTTGGCCCGGAAGGTAAGGATACTACCGGCGACACCTTTAAACATGGTAACATTGTTAAACATGGCGACAAAGGTGTGTGGGAACAACCGCTCGACCCCGGTAAGCACCCGGTAAACATTTATACTCATGCGGTCGAGATTGTTCCGACCACCAACATTGTATTAAACTGGGCCGATAGCCGCACGGAGGCACATGAGCTGGACAAGAACCTGTGTACCATCACCGTGCGTTCGTCTGACGGTTTTACGTTTAACCTGGATGTGTCGCAGATCATCCACATACCACGTAACGAGGCGCCAAAGGTTATTGCCCGGTTTGGTAATATGAAAAACCTGGTGTCGCAGGTATTGGAGCCGACGATTGCCAATTATTTCCGTAACTCGGCGCAGAAGAGCGACGTGATTGAGTTCCTGGCTAACCGTGTGCAAAGACAGGAAGATGCCAAGGGCCACATCAGCAAAGTGTTGGACGATTATAACGTGGTAGGCGTAGATACGTTGATTGGTGACATTGCCCCTCCTGCCGCCCTTATGAAAACCCTGACCGACCGTAAGCTGGCCGAACAGGAAAAGATCACTTACGAAATTCAGCGTAATGCGCAGATAGAACGTAAGGAGTTTGAAAGTGCCAAAGCCGGTGCTGACATGCAGCCTGAGGTTGTTAAATCAACTCGCCAGGTGGAGATCAACACCCAGATGGCGGCTTCAAAAGTTGCTGCGTCAAAAGGTGAGGCTGAGGCCAAAACCATCAACGCCAAGGCCGATGCTGAGGTGCGTATCACCATCGCTAAGGCGGATGCCGAAGCCAAAACGGTAAATGCCAAAGCTGATGCCAGCGCTACCGAGGTTACCGGTGCAGCCGAAGCCACCAAGATCAAAGCCATCGGTTTATCTGAGGCCGAGGTTACCAAACAAAAAACCGAAGCCATGGGTACCGAGCAATATGCTATTGTCCGCGTAGCTGAAGCTTTGGCCGCTCATGGTATCAAGTTAGTCCCTGAGATTTTGGTTAGCGGTAAAGACGGCGGCGGCAACGGCATCATTGACGCACTGATAGGCAACGAGATGCTGAAGAAGCTGCAAAACGCCAATGAAACAATCGAAGTTAAACCGGTAGACAAACCGGCAAAATAATACTTCTACGTTTTTTATAAAAAAGGCCGCCCGATCAGGGTGGCCTTTTTTAATTTACATTACCTTGTTCAAGTCGCGAAATCTTAACTTAGATAGCGATAAGCCTTGATCACAATTTTATGATTATTGAAATAAAAGAAACTCTGGAAGTACCACAAGAAGATATCCTGACCATATATAAAGCTAATAACTGGTCATCAGCCCAAAAACCTGATGCTTTGTATAAAGCTTTGTTGAACTCACATTCTTTGGTTACTGCGTGGGATAGAGATCGTTTGGTTGGTTTAGGCAATGCTTTGTCTGACGGATATTTAGTAGTTTATTACCCTCATCTTGTTGTCCACCCCGATTACCAAGGGAAGGGCGTCGGCACATTGATCATGGAAAGACTTCAGAATAAATACAAAGACTTTCATCAGCAAATATTAGTAGCCGATGGCCAAGCAGTGGACTTTTACAAAAAACACGGCTTTGAGCCGGCAGGACAAACCACATCTATGTGGATATATGCAGGCAATGACCATTAGCGCCTTTATACATCCACCAAAAACAAAAAAAGCCTCCGCAAATTGCGAAGGCTTTCAAATTATGTTTAATGTCTGATTAGTATTGCCACAAGTTAAGCTCCCAATCCATCAGCTGCTTTTTGATACGTTCTGATTCATACAGTCTATCAATACCTTCAGCATAATCTTTGATACGCTCGTCTTTATCGTTAGATACTTTAACTACGTAACCGTGAAACAGGCGCTTCAGGAACACGTCGTCAAAGCTCAGGTCTGTAGCATCGTTATTTCTGTTAAATGCTTCGTGTGTAACCAATACCTGGCGTGCAGCAGGAAAATATATCCAAAATGCAGGCTGATAATCGGCCGCCAAACCGGCAACTTTTGGCTTCACCATCGGAGCGATCCAAAGGATACGTGGCTCCCAAACTGAACGCTGTTTGTCAAACATCCAGTCTTCTTTGATACGGAACTTCACCACGCTATCGGGCTGAAATTCGCCTGCAACCATTTTTGAACCGGTTTTTTCGCCGTTTGCATCAAATTGATTTACCAGGGTACTGTCGGCCATTTTACCTCTGGCTTGTGCCGGAGTTAAAGGTGTGTCAAAACCATCAAAATTTGGTACCGGTGGTTTAGCCACAATCGGGTCGTAGGCGGTTAATTCGCCTGCCGCAACGGCATCCATTATAATATCGATCAGTCTTGCTTTTGGTGAACCTAAGTAAGCGTTAACTTTTTCGCGCAAATCAATTTCTTCCCAAACACGTTTTTGGAAAACGATATCAGACTCACGAACATTGGAGTACGGAGTCACCTTGTTGTTCATGATGTTGGTCTTTTTATAATAACCATCCAACGGAATATCCAATTGTTTGAACGGTTTATTATCGGCTACAATAGGTGCATCAGTTGGCTTTTTGGTGGTATCAGCCATTGATGTTTGTTTTCCGGCAACCGGCGCCTTTACAGACTTGGTTGCAGTCGTTTTTTTTGCAGGCGCCTTTCTCTTTTTGGTTTGTGCAACCGCAGTTACGCAAGCCAAACAAAGTACAACAATCAAAAACTTACTTTTCATATCTTTTTTAATTTGCAGATAGTATAATATCATCTAACCCTCTTTGCGTACCATCCGGACCTACCGCAACAATGTTTGTAAACGCTACTTTTGAACCCGGAGTAAGCGTGTTCATGGCCGTATGCATAGCTGATGTTAACTGATTACCGCTTCCGGTAAGTGTTATAACGTCCTGACGCGGTTTTAATATCATCAGCGAGAAACGGGTTACGTTAAATTTAGCATCAAAATCAAAATTTTCCAACTTCGCAAAAATTGCATCCTGTCCTTTAAGGTTGGCAGTGCTGGTAACCCCGCTTGATTTACCGGCAAACATTGCCTTCGGATCAGGAATACGTTTTACGCGGAAGGTAGTTGCACCTAAAGCCATTACTTTTCCTTTTGATACCTCGCCAGACACATTTACTGTTGCTGAACCTGGTGTAGAAACTGTTGCAATATAGCCATTTCCTGATTTAGTAAGCGTACCGCCGCTCATGCTTACATGCAGGTTATCTTTCGATATACCCGGGGCTGATATAGAAACGGGGTTTGGCACGCCGATATATAAAACGTTCATTTTATCGGGCGATACTACTGCCGATGGCTTAGCAACGGTGTAGGTTTGCGGTTCTGTTTTATACGTCTTAATAGTACCGTCTGTTTGTTTTACCGATATAGTACCAATCCAGGTATGTACACCCTCAGAACCAGTGCTGCCGCTGTATTTACCACGACCGGCTTCAGTTGGCAATCTCGATCCGTCAACTGTAATATCCGGTGATGATTTTGAATCAGAAGCTGTTAAAAATACCTCTGCAGTATATGGCTGTCCAACCAAAACGTAGCTGGTTGGCGCTACAGCAACTGCCGAAAACTGATCCAGGTTAACTACGGCCTGGTCAACTTCGCCCAATATCTTTTTTACAACTTCATTCTCAGCATTCATAGCATCCGATTGAATTTTGTTTAACGATGTAATTGCAGCACCCATTGGCATACCTTCGCCAAATGTTGCCTGCTCCCAGGTTTTGTTTTCAAAACCTACACGGTGCGGCGGCGGGGTAGTTTCCAGTGGCAATTTCATCCCTACGCGCTCTTTCTCACTAAGCAAGCCCATTAAAGCTTCGCGGGTTTCGTCTATCTTTTTATGTAACTCGTAAGCATTTTTCTTACGGTTTACCATCAAATCTACCGATATATCTATATTTTCACGACCCTTATAATCCTGCGTAGCTTCATCAAAACCACCACCGGCATCAATTAACATCTTTTTTAATGATTCAACATACGCAGTCAAATCTTCAGCCAATTTTTTCGCTTTTAAAGCCTTTTCATAAACGGGCTTAGCTCTTTCAGGCTGCTCTTTAAGTTTTGTTTTTTCAAACGCTTCGAACGTATTACTGATACCTTTTGCAACGTTTGTTTTTGATGCCGATAAGCTGTCGCCGATGTTTTTAAACGCATCTAACAAGCTTTCAGGTACATCAAGGGCAATAAGGCCAAGCAGTACCAGGTATAAAATACCCATCATCCGCTGCCTAGGGGTCTGTTTACCTCCAGCCATTTTTTATCTATCTTTAATTTAGTATAAAAATCTGTTTATTAACTGAAGATTAAGCTTGACGCGGTTGATTCATCGCTGTTAACATATTGCCGTATATAGAATTTAACGACCCCAGGTTTTTAGCCAGTTTACCAACTTCTTCTTTAAATTGTTTTGAATCTTCTATTGACTCTGTGAAATTGCTCATGGTCAATGACAGGTTTTGATAAAACTTGTTCATTGCTTTTAAGTGAGCGCTTGAATCTTGCAATTCAAGTTCATAAACAGCATTTAAAGCAGATAAATTTTTAGCAAGGCTATTTACTTGCTCATGATATGTTTTTGAATCTACGTTAGTATTAGCTAACTCTAATAAGTTACCTGAAGCTTTTTCAAATGATGCAGAAAGGTCATCATAGCTTTGAGAAGCTTGTTTTACCTTATTGGTAAAAGCTACCGTAGCTTCGCCTGCGTCAGAAACCTTTGAAATAGAATTTACTTTATCGCCAAAAGTTCTTAAACCGTCGGCCAGGCTATTTATCAGTTCCGGGCCAATTTTAGCATCGGTCATCATTTTATCTAAAGCGGCAGTTTGCGAAAAGTTACTACCACCACCAACTGAACGTTGTGATGAAGTAGGCAATTCGCCCTGGTAATCATGTGCTAATTCAGGATAGGCTCTTGTCCAGTCAATTTCAACATCCTCGCGCTGAAAGCCCAGTATAAAGAATAATATTGCTTCTGCACCCAGACCTATTGAGATAAATAAGCCGCCAAATGGCAAATGCTGTATCTTGAACAATAGACCGACAATAACTACGGTTGCACCCCACGATACAATGTTGTTAATTCCCCATGGTTGTTTTTTTTTCCCTGCCATAAAATTTTAGTAAATAGTCTCGATTATTTGGTTGTTTTTAATTAGTGTCTGTCTCTTAAGTCGCGGCCCAGGAAGTGGGTAACACAACGGAAACCAATGTAAGATTTAGCGCTGTCCTGATACTCATAACTACGTGATGCATTTTGCAGGAAGTAACCAACGTCTTTCCATGAGCCGCCGCGTACTACTTTACGTTTCATAACCTCGGCTTCGTTTTTACGGGCTTCGTAATTAAAGGTTGGAGCTAAATCATTAACAAAGGTTGATGCTGATGGATCGAACGCCGACGAGGTCCACTCGGCTACGTTACCTGCCATGCAATATAAACCATAATCATTAGGTAGATAAGATCTTACTTTAACGGTATAGGTACCGCCGTCGTCTGAATAGTTACCGCGGCCGGGTTTGAAGTTGGCCAACAAACAACCTTTAGAGTTTCTGATATACGGACCACCCCAAGGATAATCTGTACCGGTTCTGCCACCACGTGCCGCATATTCCCATTCAGCCTCTGTAGGCAAATCGTATGGCGAGCGGTGTGGTAAACGTCTTGAGTCTTTATATGCTTCGTTGTAGCGTGTGCGCCATAAAGTAAATGCGCGGGCCTGTAACCAGTTAACACCTACAACAGGATAATCTTTAAAAGATGGGTGAGTGAAATACGCTTCAACCATAGGCTCGTTAGCAGCATATGAGAAATCAGACAGCCAAACCAGCGTATCAGGATAAATTGCTACGGTATCGCGAAAAATCGCGTCTGAACGTTTGAAGTTTTTATCGCCCCTGTGCTCAGCTGCACGGCGATAAAGCATCATAGAGTAGTTATATTTCAGCAGGCGTACATCAAGCTCATTGCGATCAAAAATACGATCAAGCCCCTGATAGTACATACCCTGTAATTTCTGGGTGTTGCCGGCAGCGTTACCTTTAGTTTTTCCTCTGCCCCAGATAGGATTCTTTTTTACGTAGTTCCAGTCAATATATTTTTGACCGTTTGCATTTGGAGCGGCAGCGCCTTTTTTGCCACCGTTACCGCCAATGAAATATTTAGGGTCATTCAGATAGCTGGTAATTGCAATTGAATCACGAACCCAGTTAACAAACTGCCTGTATTGGCTATTTGATATCTCGGTTTGATCCATAAAAAAAGCAGGTACGGTAACCTGTTTAGTTTGTGCAATCTGCGCGAAGGTAATGTCCTGGTCAGTCTGACCCATCAGGAAGGTACCTGACGGAATATAAACCATCCCATATGGTACCTCTTGCAGGGCTGTTTGCCCTTTTGCGCCAACCACCTCGCCTCTGTCGCCTTTACGACCAAAACAGCTGCTTAACGCCAACGTACCTAAAACTCCTACTAAAAAGTATAATTGCTTCATTTTTTACAAATCAAAAAAATCAAGTCATTAAATAAACTCAAAATGACCCCCGAATATATAAAATTTGCTTAACCAAATCTGAAAAATGTTTTTCCATAGTGAAAAATAACATTTTTTAAACCGCAAAGCAAATTAATTAACGAATGGACAAGTTGGAAATTAATGCCAAATTCCCTTTAAATTAACCAGCTATAACGAGTACGCTATATACTACACAGGCTTATACGCCGATTCTGTATAAAATGTTGCACCAAAAAATAAAAAAATACCCTTGGTATTATTTATTTACCTGTTTGCAATATTGTTCAATGGCCATAGTCATTGAAGGGGCCGCCGGAGTTGGCGCAGGAATATCCAAAATTAAACCCGCTTCAAGCACTGCTTTGTGGGTAGTTGCCCCAAAAGCCGCTATACGGGTGTTATTTTGTTTAAAGTCAGGAAAGTTTTTGTATAATGATTGTATACTTGATGGACTAAAAAAGGCAATAACGTCATAAAAAACGTCGGCCAGATCGCTCAGGTCACTGCATACCGTGCGGAACAATACCGCCGGGGTGAAATCATAACCGTTTTCTAAAAGGAATTTTTGAGTTTCCTCTGCAGCTACGTCAGAGCATGGGTATAAGAACTTCTCGCCAGAGTGCTTTTTGAGCACCTCGGCTAAATCAGAAGCTGTTTGTTTGCCGAAGAATATTTTACGCTTACGGTACTGGATATATTTTTGAAGATATAAGGCGATAGTTTCAGATAGGCAGAAATACTTCATTTCTACCGGCACCTCAAAACGCATCTCTTCACATATTCTGAAGAAGTGATCGGCCGAGTTACGGCTGGTGAAGATCACGGCAGTGAAGTCGGCAAGGTTAATTTTATCCTTGCGAAAATCTTTAGCCGGCACCCCCTCAACATGTATAAACGACCTGAAATCGATCTTCAGGTTCAGTTTTTTAGCCAATTCAGTATATGGATTTTTATCGTTCTCGGGCTTAGGTAACGTAACTAATATACTTTTTACCTTTTTCTTTCTTTCTTCCAACTCTGTAATTATAAAACCTAAAAATTATATATTCAGTGCCTTTACCAAAATTAAAATAGGGCAAATTTCGAGGGCACAAAGATAGATAATTAAATAGAATTTGTGAAATCGAAAGTTAGAAATAATGCTTACACTACTTCTCAGGTAAAGCCACGTAAAAATTGCCAGTACTAATATCGCAACCAATAAAAGTAAGCCCGGTATAAATTGAGCTGCCAGTAAGCTAAAGCAAATTGTAACCGGCAAAAATACAAAGGCTATGTTAAAATAAGTTAGATATAGTACTGATACATATTCTGTTACCAGCTTTTGTATATCAAACACAAAGCCTAGAAACTTGAGCACCAAAAACTTACCGGCAAACAACAACAATATAATCAATACCAATGTGCTAAATAGCCTGAAACCGCTTATACTGTAGTAAATACTTTTGTAACCTGCCAGCTGGTACAAAAACAAGCCAAAGGTGAGCCCAAACAACAAAAACAAGCCTACAAAGGCCCAGAAATTTATCTGCACATCATCCTTACTGGCCTGTATCATGGCGCGCCTGCTGTAAAACGACAGGAAAACGTTCTTGATATCCTTATTCATGGTGATGTTAAGGAAGGCCGTATAAACAAGCAAGCTAATGATCATTACAATAACCCATTGGTCGCGCGTTTGGCGCGTATGGCCGCTGCGCAGCGAGTTTTTGGCTTTATAGGGAATATCCAAAAAGTAGCGGCCTTTATACAAGCTATCGCGTACATAGGCGGCCGCGGCCCGATAGATCATAGCCGAGTCGGGATACTTGATGTACTGAAAAGCAATGGAATCTTCAATAAACCGTTGCCGATTGGCCGCAGCTATAACTACAGAATCAAGAATATTACCCGGTTGGGGTGTAACAATAACAAGAGTTTGCTGCACTGTGGTATCTTGCTGCGCATGGCCGGCCAGGGCAACGCCAAACAGAAAGAAAAAGCACAAAGCAATAAAACGCATTTACTGATCGAGTTAATTGATCGGCAAAAATACCTGAAATATTAATTTTTTTATATCGCCAGCAATTAAAAAATCAGATAACCTATTTAGCCTGCTTGTTCGGGATGGCTACTGTGGTTGGTTTGCGTAAAGATTTTTTCTGCAGATAAGCCGCTAACTGTTCAATTTTATCTGTACCGATGATGTCTGCATCAAAGCCTATCTGGGTCTCCCATGATTCAGGCATATCCGGCGCCCCCCAAAATCTCACCAGCTTACCAGTGTTGGTATGTACGCTGTCGACGGTTTTTTGAAGACGTTTACGATCGGCTTCAGGTATGGCGCCCTGCCCCTTCCATTTCGACCATTTTTCAAAGTTCAGACTTACCTGCCCTACCCTATCCCACTCGGCCTGTGTGTGCGGATAAGCCAGATCGTCATCAAACCATAAAATGTTCGGATAATCTTTATAATTAGCCGGCAACGGGCGGTTGCCGCTGATCAATATCTTCAATCTGCCGTGAGGATTTTCAGGACTTAGCAAATAAGCCTCCAACGGTTTCAACTCCTTTACCAGCGCCGGCAACACCTTTTTATAATCGGCTTTAACGTCGATCAGTAAATTCAGGCGGCGGGTAGTATCCCTGCGCAGCTCATAGGCTACCGGGTCTAGGTACATGCCTTTCAGCGTTCGTTCAGGGTACAAATATTTATCGCTATGCGACACCAGCAATGTGCCATTAACCAAAAATATATCGGCCTCAATGGAATTAAAGCCATTGTTATAGGCTTTATAAAAAGGCGTATTATTGGCGTAATCGTTATGCGAGTGAATAAATTTTGCCTGCGCGAAGCCTTCAGCAGCAGCAATAAATAAAGTCGCCAATAGCAACAGGGAAGTTTTCAATTTCATGGCGATAAAACTATAACATTTTAATAAAACATGACGTTACCAAACCATTAAATTTTACAACCTTGTATAGACAGGTGAGTGGTAAGTGGTGAATAGTGAACAAAGAATAGAAATGGGCATAAAGGCTCTAGGTTTTTCAGAGACGCAATGCCTTGCGTCTCTCTATCAAAGCGGACTAACCTTTATCGCCTTAAATTTAACACCTCCATGTTTGGCATAAAAGAACATTTGTGTGCCTTTTTGTTCGGGGCAACGGTTCACAATGCAGCGCTTGCCGTTTACAGACATATCAATAATGTCATCCTTCATGATAATATCAAGCTTTACAGGCTTATCCAAACTATCAACTGCACGAATCATGGTATTACCCAACCAAACTGTTTTATCGTTTGGCGAAAAGCTAACGCGATAACCATGGTCGGCCTGATCATCAGCCCTCAGATAAAAACCATAATCGGCAATTGAAGTCCCCGGATTAATCTCCATTGTGATGCGGCAGTTAACCGGCATGTTTTCTGCATGTGCCGAGCCAATGCCGCTGGTAGTATTAATGGATACGCCACTACCGCCATCCGCTTTAGCATCAACATCAGCCTTAATATTTAAACTTATCGGCGCACTTACTGGCGGGATCATTTCTTCAGGAAACTTGGTCGACAGTGTACCATCCGGCTCCTGAATCAGTTCACGAAAGATCATATTGCCGCCAAAACGTTCGCCATTGTTGTCTTTATTTTGATCGCGGCTCGGTATCCAGGCACCTACTATCCGGCGGCCATTTTTAAACGCAGCTGTTTTCGCCACATTAACCCACGACTCGTTCAAGGCCTGATATCTTGGCTCCTGCCACGGCCCGTACGGACTGCGCGACATCACGTAATAAGTATCGCCGTTGTCGCCATAAACCAGGTAGTACCAGCTGTTCCATAAGAAATAATCAGGGCATTCAGGCACAGAGCTTTGCCCCGTTAGCACCGGCTCAAGCACGGTCCAGTTTTTCAGGTCTTTGGACGTCATGTGTACCAAACTGCCGCCTTGATGACGTAGTGCAGAGTTCTCTTTCCAGCTGGCTACAAAAAGGTGGAACACGCCGGTGTTTTCATCCACAAAAACTTTAGGGTCGCGAAAATCGCGCTTACTATAGCCGGGCGCCGAAGTATAAAACGGATTAGGCTTTTGTTTGTCGAAATGAATGCCGTCTTTACTAATGGCGTAGCTCAATTGCTCATTGATCTTGCCATCGTTAATTAATCGCGTAGCATAAAACGCATAATAT
>Ga0207647_10000080_pt1 | contig 71854 bp, 62 predicted proteins | sample KBSCornC2_FD_184295 | JGI IMG/M metagenome (GOLD analysis project Ga0207647, IMG submission 184295) | Corn rhizosphere microbial communities from Kellogg Biological Station, Michigan, USA - C2 (SPAdes) (version 2) | ecosystem: Host-associated > Plants > Roots > Rhizosphere ...
ATGTATTAGCTGTAAACCTATTTCAGTACTAAATATTAAAGTGTAAATTCATACCAGTATCAACCATTAAAAGTGTAAACTTCTTTTAGGACGAGTCACCGAAAATCAGTGATCCAAAAATGACTTAAAAGTCGGAAAAAGGTGATCCAAAGTGATCCACTTTTCGAAAGCCGATTTACTAAATAATTCATTATTAACATGTTGCAATTTCAACATGATCCAAATGATCCAAATTGATACACATTCGCGCGTGGATCAGTGCACTCTTGAGAAAAATAACCATCAACGCTTTTGTCATTCTGAGCATCGCGAAGAATCTTATAAAAGCAGCCGGCAAAGTGTATAAGATTTTTCGCGGTGCTCAGAATGACAAAACTATTAAACAAGAAGAGCGGGCCGAAAGCCCGCTCTTCTTGTTTTCAATAGCTTAGAGACATCCTATTTGCCCTTGCGCTCGCCTTTTAACTTAGCAGCAATCTGTACAGCATTATAAGCGTTTACGATACCACCGGTTTTGCTTAGCGTGGTAAAATCAACCTTTTCATCTTTTGAACCGGGTTTGGTTACCATAACGCCTGTTGTTGGAGTAGCCGATTCCAGGATAACCTGTTTCAATTGCTTAGCGCTCAGGTTTGGATAATACTCCAACACTAAGGCAGCAATACCGGCGGTTATCGGTGATGCAAAGCTGGTGCCGTCGGCGGTATTAAACTCGGCATTCAGATCGATCGAGGTTACTTTAACACCCGGTGCAAATACGTCGACCGTGTTTTTACCATAGTTGGTAAATGAAGCAGCCAGTTCCTCGCCTACTTTGGCGCTTGAAGCACCTACCGAGATCACGTTAGGGCCGTCAGTTTGCGAGCCGTCAGCAAATCTGTCATTCGGGTACTCAGGTTTGGCATCTACATCCTGACCATCGTTGCCGGAGGCTTGCACCAATAGCACGTCGTGGTCGGCAGCATATTTAAATGCAGCGTCAACCCATTCTTTGTGTGGCGATATTTTTTTGCCGAAGCTCATGTTTACCACTTTCGCGCCATGATCAACCGCAAAGCGGATGGCATTGGCAATATCTTTATCATACTCGTCGCCGTTAGGTACCGCTTTTATGCTCATAATTCGCACATTGTCGGCCACGCCGTCAATACCATAGCCGTTGCCGCGTACAGCGCCAATTAAGCCGGCAACGCCTGTACCGTGCGATGCATCAGGATTAGTTAATACGTTATTGCCGTAAGGTTTGCCATCCTGTACGTCCGGATTGTCTCCAACAATGTTTTTGCGGGCACTCAGATCAGGGTTAACATCATTATTCAGTTTAGCCAGGTATTCGCTAAATTCTTTGATCACCTTGCTGTTGTCACCATCAACCTGCATAAACATTTGCTGCCACAAGCCCTTGCTTTGAGCAACGGTATCATTAGCAGACGATATTTTGTCCAGATCGGTCTTGGTAAATGTTTGAGCCGAATTCAATTTCAGCTCTCGTTTAATATAACCGCTGGTAGCCATCAGCGCATTCATCATCGGGCTCAATTGTGATAACTCGGTACTTGATTTACCTACAGTTTCATCATGCTGTGCTTTAACTTGCTGCCAGTAAGCAAATTCTTTCTCGCTGCCTTCAGGCGCTGTTGTCACATTTTCATATTTAGATTTAAGGCGATTGTATTCGCGCACTTCTTCGGTAGTTTCTGTATAATCAACCTTGCCGCCCGGGCCACCCAGGAAGTCCCAGCCGTGAACATCATCCACAAAACCGTCCTTATCGTCATCTTTACCATTGTTTGGCATCTCTTTAGGATTTACCCAAAGGATGCTTTTCAAGTCGGTTTGGTTGGTATCTATACCACTATCAATAGTGGCAACTATCACCGTTTTGCTTTTTTTACCTTTTAAAAAGTTATATGCCTTTGCAAGGCTGATGCCATAGTACCCGTCGGCTTTAAGATCAAGTTGGTGCCAATTTTTTGGCAGGTCGACAGCCGCAGGTGCGGTTTGCGCCGAAACGTTCAGGCTAAACAATAAAGCGCCGGTAAGCGCAGCGCCGAACAGGTAGTTGCAGAATTTATTCATGTATTCAAATTTTGTGTAATATAATTAAAATATACCTCTTCAAACATAACAAATCCTCTCCTTTTGGAGAGGATTCAAGAGGGGTCTTACTAAAACAATGCGTGCTAAGAACGGTTTGTCAGGCCGAAAATTATAGTTTACACTACCTGCGTTATAAACCACGTTTGTTGTTTGTATGTAAACGTTTAGAGGCTGCTGCTGTATTGGTCTTTATAATGTTTATATTTGTGTAATATCATTTTAAGATATCCTTAAAGGCAGCCAAATCAGCTTACTCCATTGCCTGCAAACGCTTCGCATTCATAATCAACGTTTTGCAATCAACGATGTTAAAAATGTTTGTATGTTGAAAACTTAATTGCCACAAGGGTTCTTTTTACTAGTAATTTAAACTCAGAAAAGGTTTAACAGTCATAATTAAAATTGATGGTTAAACCCATGTTCTTAAACTCTAATGAATGGAAGACGAATTTGAATTTGGTTTTACCGAAGACCCAAAATTCTCGGTAGAACGGTACGAGGAAATGATCAGGAATCACGACCAGTACTTTTTTGATGCCCAGGCGTTTGAGAACATTATCGATTATTACATCGAAAAAAACGACCCCGCCAGGGCCCTACAGGTGGCAGAATACGCTGCCAATCAACATCCGTTTGCTGCTGTATTTTTAATTAAGCAGGCCCAGCTACTGGCCATTACCAACCGTACCGGGGCGGCTTTTGCCGCGCTAGACAAGGCGGCTATGCTTGAAGCTTCAGATGCTGATATCTATATCATTCGCGGTAATATGTTCGAGAGTATGGAGCGTTATTCAGAGGCTTTGGAGAATTATGAAAAAGCACTTGAACTGGCCGAAGAAACCGACGAGATATTACTACACATAGCCTACGTTTACCAAAACATGGGCGACTATGAAACGTCCATCACTTACCTGAAGCTTTGCTTACAGCAAAACATGGAAAACCAGGATGCCCTTTACGAACTGGCTTTTTGCTATGACGTACTGGACAACCAGGAAGAAAGCGTGCAATTCTATCAGCAATATATCGATAACGAGCCTTACAGTTATGCAGCCTGGTACAATCTGGGTAACGCATTTACCAAGCTAGGCCTGTTCGAAAAAGCTATAGATGCTTATGACTATGCTATCCTGATCAAGGATAACTTTGCATCGGCCTATTTTAATAAAGGCAATGCGCTGGTTAACCTGGAGAAATATGCTGAGGCTATTGAAGTGTATCGTCATACCTTCGAGTATGAGCAGCCAAATGCCGATACTTACTGTGCGATAGGCGAATGCTACGAGAAATTGGAACAGATGGACGATGCCCGTGCTTTCTACAAAAAGTCGGTAAAAATGGACCCAAAACTGGCCGATGCCTGGTTTGGAATTGGTGTTACCCTTGATTTTGAAGAACGCTATTTTGAAGCTTTACACTTTTACAAAAAAGCACTTGACCTTGACCTGAGCAATGCCGACTACTGGTTTGCCATCGCCGATGCCGAATATAAGCTGGGCCATCTGAAAGAAGCTGAAGAAGCTTATGAGCATGTGGTTGAGCTGAATCCGCTGGATGTGGATGCATGGCTGGATTACTCGTCAATTTTGTATGAGGATCAACGTTTGGAAGGCGCTATCGAAATCATATCAGAAGCTATTAAAAATAATCCGGAAGCGGCCGAGCTTTATTACCGCATGGTTGCTTACCTGTTTGCCAAAGGCGAATACAACGAAGCGCTGAACTTTTTGGAGCAGGCTTTAGCTGCCGATCCGGAGAAACATTATATCCTGTTTGACTATCTACCCCAATTGCAGGAAAATAAAATCATACTGGATATTATTAACCGATATTCAAAGTAATATTAAGCGATTGTTAAAAAAGCTAAAACCGTTTCAGGTTTTAGCTTTTTTTTAACACTTTTATAGCCGTTTTATTACGCGTTTCTTTTCTTATGAATTATACCATCAATAATCTTCCCGAGCGTACGCAGAAACCTCGCGATAAAGGTATCACCATGGTTATGGACAAGGGCCTTAGCTTAAGGCAGGTGGAAGATTTTATAGAAGTTGCCGGTAGCTATACCGACATTGTTAAACTGGGCTGGGCCACCTCATACGTTACCCCCAATCTTGATCAAAAAATTAAATTATACCAGGACGCCGGCATCCCGGTTTATTTTGGCGGGACTTTGTTTGAGGCGATGATCATCCGCGGGCAGTTTGACGATTACCGCCGTGTCCTGGATAAATACAACCTACAACACGCCGAAGTATCAGATGGCTCGATCACTATTGAACACGCCGAGAAATGCGACTATATCAATAAACTGGCTCAGCAGGTTACCGTAATATCAGAAGTTGGCTCGAAGGACGTGCAAAAGATATTTGCACCCTACAAATGGATCCAGCTGATGAAAGCCGAAATTGAAGCCGGCTCATGGAAAGTTATTGCCGAGGCCCGCGAAAGTGGTAATGTAGGTATCTACCGCGATTCGGGCGAAGTTCGTCAGGGTTTGGTGGATGAAATACTGACTCAAATCCCTGAAGGTACTATCATCTGGGAAGCTCCGCAAAAAGCACAGCAAGTTTGGTTCATTGAATTGATAGGCGCCAATGTAAACCTGGGTAATATTGCCCCTGTTGATACTATACCTTTAGAAACACTGCGCCTCGGTATCCGCAGCGATACTTTTGATCATTTTTTGGGACTGTAAAGCCTGACGGCTCTACAATGCACTGATCCACGCGCGAATGTGTATCAGTTTGGATCATCTGGATCACCCCAAAATCGTAAACTATTTAAAATTAATAATTTACAAATTGTGCTTCTAAAATGTGGATCACTTTGGATCACCATTTCATGACTTTTAAGTCATTTTTGGGTCACCTGCATAAAAGGCAACGAATTATCCGGCTTTTGTTTAGTGTAGCGATGAGTTTGAAACTCATTGATCATTTTTTGGGATTGTAAGTTAAACAGTACTTAAAACATAAAATTTATCGTAAGTTTATCGCCACCAATTTTACGATAAACCGATATGTTTAAATACCTTACGTTACTCAACGCTGTTTTATTAAGCGTGTTGCTGTCATTTACCGGCGACGCAGATAAAAACACCACTGCTGCCGACCCAAAGTGGGAGCAGCTTTTTAATGGCAAAGATTTAACCGGCTGGACGCCGAAAATCCGCTACCACGATCTTGGCGACAACTACAACAATACCTTCAGGGTTGAAAATGGCTTGTTAGAAGTGCGCTATGACAAATACGATAAGTTTAATGAAACTTATGGCCACCTGTTTTACAAAAAGCCATATTCGCATTATCTGATAGCTGTCGAGTATCGTTTTGTGGGCGAACAATGCAAAGGCGGCCCGGGATGGGCATTCCGTAACAACGGCATCATGATCCACGGGCAGGCTCCCGAAACCATGCAGAAAGACCAGGATTTCCCTAACTCAATGGAAGTACAGTTACTGGGCGGCTCGGGGAAAGGCAATCGTCCTACCGCAAACCTGTGCACGCCGGGTACGCAATTTGAGCGCGATGGCAAGATTATCACCCAACATTGTACCGATTCAAAATCTCAAACTTACAATGGCGACCAATGGGTACGCGTCGAGGCCCTTGTACTGGCCGATTCATTAGTGATACACTACGTTAATGGCGAAGAGGTTATGCGCTATGAAAAACCTCAAACTGATCCGGCTAAAGGCGAAAAAGAGGGTACTTTCTTAAAAAGCGGCAGTATATCACTGCAGGCAGAGAGCCATCCAACAGATTTCAGAAAGATAGAGATCATCGACCTTGAAAAATATGCAAGCAATCCGGCAAAGTTAAAAGCAGTGGTTGATAAATTAATGTCGCAAAAACGTGTAGCAGCACAATAACAAATAGAGTACATCATGCTAAAAATTATTCTTAGTTTTTTATCCGCTCTTTCAATTTTTTTGGGGATTGAGCGCTTTTTCGAGAAACCAAAACCCGCATTTGAGAACCCACCCGAACTGACTATAACGCAGTTTGCCGGACCGGATATTACGCCAAGCCCTGCCTGCTTAGCCGTTGCGCCAACCGGCGAGGTGTTTGTTGGTGTGGATATGATAGGCTCGCTGGGCAAAGACCCGGGCAAGGGTCGCATTGTTAAGCTGATTGACAGCGATAATGATGGCAAGCTTGACAAACACACAGAGTTTGCTATGGTTGACAACCCGCGCGGTATCATTGTTAATGGCGACAAGGTTTATGTATTACATACCACCTTCTCTAAACAAACGGGCAAAGCCAGCGGCATGGCTCTGGTGGTTTTTGAAGATAAGGATGGCGACGGCAAAGCCGACGGACCTGAACAACCCTTAATAGAAAACTTTAGCAATACCAAATACCTGCAGGAGCGCGGTACAGACCACGCCACTAATGGTATCCGCATGGGTATTGATGGCTGGATATACGTTGGTGTGGGCGACTTTGGCTTTTACAACGCTGTAGACCGCAGTGGCAAAAAATTAACCATGCTGGGCGGCGGTATTGTGCGTGTGCGCCCTGACGGCACCGGCATGGAGATCTACACCCACGGCACCCGTAACGTATACGACATCGCGATCGACCCGTTCATGAATATATTTACTCGCGAAAATACCAATGACGGCGGCGGCTGGAACATCCGCTTCTCGCACAGTATTCAAAGCGGCGAGTATGGTTATCCGCTATTGTTCCAGCATTTTACAGATGAGATTATCCCTGCCCTTGTTGATGTTGGCGGCGGCTCAGGTACGGGTTCATTATACATGGCCGAACCTAACTGGCCTGCAAAATACACTAATGTACCTATGATGGCCGATTGGGGACGCAGTATGTTATACATTCACCGTGTTACTCCTGACGGGCCAACCTTCACCCAAAAAGACGAAGAGTTTATTAAACTACCCCAAATAACTGATCTGGATGTTGATGGCTCGGGCCGGTTATATATGTCTGCATGGGCCGGAGCAGGTTATAGTGGCAGCCCAAGCAAAGGATACGTTGTAAGAGTAGTACCCAACGACTGGAAATATAAAGCTTTCCCGAATCTGGCAAAAATGTCAGAGAAAAAATTGGGCGATGTATTGAAATCAGCAAGTGCGGTTGCACGCTTAAACGCTTCGCAAGAGTTATTAAAACGCCCGGCAAAACAAGTTGAAACTATCGCTCTAAAAATAGCTACCGATAAAAACCTGACCCTGGAAAGCCGTGTGGCCGGCTTGTATACCTACGCGCAAGCGGCCGGCGAGGATGGCATTACCACCTTAACAGACCTGACCAAAGACGCTACCTTACGTGAGTTTGCGCTACGCGCCCTGGCCGACCGTAAAGAGTGGGCATCTAAAGTATCTATTGAACCATTTTTGCAAGGATTAAAAGACCCTAACCTGCGTGTGCAGGCTCAGGCTACCATAGGTTTGGGCCGAATTGGAAACCCTGCTGCTATCCAGGCTTTATTACAAACTAAAGTACCTGCTTCATTCGTGGCTCCGGGCAAAGATGTAGCCGAGGGTCCGCATGCTACACCAAACTCGCCTATCATTATGCCGCATCTGGCGGTTCGCGCTTTACTCGCGCTAAATGCTACCGACGCTTGCGTGGCTGCCATCGGCACAGAAAACTCAAAGCTGGCTTTATGGGCTTTGCGTTATATGCACAATGAAAAAGCAGTAAATGGTTTAATTGCCGCTTATAACAGGCCTGGTAATGCCAATTTGAAAAAAGAGATATTAACTACCCTGTCACGCCTTTATCGCGAAGAAGCGCCTTATGATACTTCATGGTGGTGGGGCACACGCCCGGATGCGCCCGGCCCATATTACAAGGCTATCACCTGGACCAGTTCGCCTACTATTGAGGCCTTCCTTAAAGGTGTTTGGGATAAAGCTGATACCGATGGTAAAGCGTACATCACTTATTTAAACACCCGCAACCGCATGGCTATTGACGCCTTTGGCGTAGAAGATAAAGCTTTAGCTGCCGATGGCCCTAAAGTTGATTTGGAAAAAGTTAAAAGCCAGAAAGGGCAAGTTGGCAAATCATCCATTGAAGACGTGATGCTGGCTATAGCCAAGATTGAGGGCGACCCGGCTGTGGGTAAAGCATTATTTAGCCGCCAGGGCTGTATTAACTGCCACACGTTGGATAAAAGCGAAAAACCTAAAGGTCCGTTTATGGGGCAGATTGGATCTATCATGAACCGCGAGCAAATTGCCGAGTCGATATTAAAACCAAGTGCGTCTATATCACAAGGCTTCGCTACCAACGTGATTACCGCCAAAGGTGGTAAAAACTACATGGGTTTTGTTACCGCAGAGAGCGCCGACCGCCTGGTAATGCGCGATCTTACCGGCACCGTTTTCACTGTAAAAACCAGCGATATTTTAACCCGTAAAGAACTGGAAACTTCAATGATGCCGGTTGGCTTAGCTAACGCTCTATCGTACGAGGAAATGGCATCGCTGGTAAATTTCCTGTCTAAACAGAAAAAGTAATTTTAAACTAAATAAAAAAAAGCGTTGACTGGGTCAACGCTTTTTTTATTTAAGGCTATTTCTATTACGTATTCTCTTTTCTAATCTTCCTAAAAGACCGAACTTCCGGCTTTTTGTCAGATTTGTCGAACAGATGGATGGCTTTGCCAAACAAGCCTTTGGCTTTGTCCCACACAGACTCAACCGAATCTTCAGAAATATAGTGCGATGCTTTTTGAGAGAGCAAACCTACTATAGCTTTGATGATAAAGTTTGACTTTCTGAATAACGTTTTATTCAATGCAAACGGCAATGCAAAGCGCGATAACACGCCAAGAAAGTCCTGCTTAAAAATACCGCCGTCTTTCTCGTCGGTTTGCTCATGTTTGCCAAATAACGAAAAAACAAGTTGCAATATAGCACCTGGCCCATTAAAGCGCGCTTTGAGCTGAAGGCTTTTTTCGCGCTCTAAACCTTCCAGACGAAATATCTCATTCTTCAGGTCGGCGTGGCTATTAATCGGCAGGTTTATCATTATTATTTTCTTGTTTATTTTTAAAGAACTTCATCACAAATGCATTGGCAAGCGGTTTTTCAAACCCGGCTTTATTATACTTGATAATCAGAGCGATGAGCAGGTACAAAATAGCTGTCGAACCAAAGCCTTTCCAATCAGACTGAAACACTTCTGCCAGATAGAAGGCCAGCGTAAAACTGGCGAAAATGAAGGCCAGCAACAACCCTATAGCCACCACAACGTCGGCAATTAAACTTGCGAAGATTGTAGAGCCGCTATCAATAGCCTTGTACTTGGCCAGTTTAAGTTTTATCTCGGCGTAATCCTTAAGCTGGTCAAATATTGGTTGAGGTTCTTCTTTTTTGGCTTCTTCCATGAGGGATGTGTTGAGTCATAAATCTTGAGTCGGGAGCCTTGAGTCCAGAGTCCGGAGTTTTAAGTCTAAAACAGATCAAACTCAGGGCTTCAGACTCAAGACTATAAGACTAAAATTTATGCATGTTCAAGATCGTCCTGATATTCTTCTTCAGCGCCTTTGATTTTGGTTTTAAGGTTTTCAACCACTTTGTCTTTTAAGCCAACCAGATTGTCAATTTCGGCAGCCGCTGTCTCTTTGATCGAGTCGCCCAGGTTTTTAAGTGATTCAGCTAATTTGTCGCGGGTTTCGTCGCCTTTATCCGGAGCGAACAAAATTCCAAGCGCCGCACCTGCCGCTAACCCTGCCAACAGGGCTACAACTACTTTAGTGTTATCATTCATATGATGTAAATTTTAATGAATATTATGATTTAAAAACGATTAATTGTCTGTTCAAATATAGCTAATCAAATATTTTGTATCTGTTTTGAGCGTCATTTATTAATTTTTAAACGCTGTTATAGGTCAATTGTTCGCAGAAATTTTAACTATCAGAACCGGCCTGCAAACGGTCAAGCCTCTCGGCCGCCATGCGGTTGGTTTCATAGATCTCGACCAATAACAAGAAGTAAGATAGCAATAAAGGACCAAAAACCAGCCCTAATATACCAAATAAAGGCAGGCCGATAAATACACCGATTACCGATATTAACGGATGCGTGTTGGCTACGCGTTTGTTGATAATCATACGCAATACATTATCAATATTGCCTATAAATAACAACCCGTATGCTAACAGTACAATGCCCTGCCAGGTATGATGATTAGCAAATAAAAACAGCGCTGCCGGTATACAAAGTGTGGGCGCGCCAACTACCGGCAAGAAAGAAATAAAAGCTCCTATCACTCCCCAGAATACCGGATCAGGTATTCCAAATATCCAGAAACCGTTAGCCAGTAAACTTCCCTGTACCAGGGCAATGATACCCTGCCCTAATACGTTTGAATAGGTTGAATCGCGTAAAGCCTGGGCAAATTTAATAGCATATTGTTCTCTGAACGGCGCGTAACGCAGCAACGCCGCCTCAAATTCCTTAATCTGTACAAACATAAAATACAACAGGAAGTACAATACCAGTAAGGTCAGGATAATATTGGCTGCACTGCCAATTAAAGACGGGAAAAGATCGGTAACATAGGCGCTCAATTTTTGTAACGTATGTTCGGCAAAATTGGGTTGCTTGAAGGTATTGAGCGCAAGTTCGTCAATCTTAATTATCCATTGCTGTATGGGCAGGTCATTGGTGTTGATCTCTGCTACTTTACCTATCACCATAAAACTTATAGCAATAAACGGCAGTATAATAACAATGAATGAACTGATGATAATAAGCAGCGCAGCGAGCGACCTGTTCCACTCCTTGATCTCAATCAGATACAAATAAAAAGGCCTGAAAATGGTAAACAGTACAATAGCCCCTAATATAGAACTAAACAAATTGCTAAGGGCATACAAAATAAAACAGCCAAGCACAATAATGCTTACCAGTATAATTGTATTACGCTGCTTATAGTTAAAAATCGACATTACGGTATTACGTGTGTAACGATACTATAAACAAAGAAAGGTAAAATAGTTTTTATTCGGCGTTGTTTATAAGCTCATTAATTTTTGACGCACTGGTAGCGATAGATTCGACGCAATACAAAAAGTCTTCAGTCGGATCGCTCACCTCATACTTTAAGGTATCAAGCGCCAAATGGATATTTGAAAGCTGATTTCTGATATCGTGCCTCAATATCCGCATAGCGTCTGCGTCCATACTTTTTCCGTCGACCATGGTTTAAACTACTTAAGGTTAATAGCCTTCATCTTGTTATACAAGGTTTTACGATCTATTTTTAATATCTCTGCGGCTTTGGTTTTGTTAAAATTAACCTCGCGCAGCACACGTAAAATAGTTTCGTATTCGGCCTCCAGGGCAGCATTTTTCAAATCATGACGCTGCTCTTTTTGTTCGGTACGATAATCTTGTTGCGGTTGCTGCTGATAATTTGAGTGACTACCATGATCAAAAACAGGCGCTTTATAATTCGATATCTCCAGCGGTAATGATTTGGTGGTGATCTCGCTGCCCTCGCATATAAGCGTTGCACGGCGTACAATGTTTTTCAACTCGCGCACGTTACCCGGCCAGCGGTAGTTCATGAAACACTCTACCACTTCAGGCGAGAAATTGGTGACATTGCGGTTCAGTTCCTGGTTGGCCAGATGCAAAAAGTGCTCGGCCAACAACATGATGTCGTTACCGCGCTCGCACAATGGTGGCAGGTAAATGCTAAACTCGTTAAAACGGTGATATAAGTCTTCTCTGAACCTGCCTTTGTTTATGGCATCGACCAGATTCTCATTAGTCGCTACGATAATGCGCACATCCAGATCAATCTCTTTAGTGCTGCCTATGCGTTTTACTTTACGCTCTTGCACAGTACGCAGTAAAGCGGCCTGGATCTCGTACGATAAGTTACCTACCTCATCCAAAAACAAGGTACCGCCATTCGCCATTTCAAAGTGACCAATCTTGGTGGCGAAGGCACCTGTAAATGATCCTTTTTCGTGACCGAAGAATTCACTGGCGGCAAGCTCTTTGGTTAATGAGCCACAGTCCATAGCAATAAACGGCTGGTTGCTGCGGTGACTGTGCATGTGGATGCTTTTGGCCACCTCTTCTTTTCCCGAGCCGCTTTCGCCTAATATAATTACGCTGTAGTTGGTTGGCGCAACCAGCTCAATTTGTCTGAAAAGTTCTTTGGATGCGCGGCTGGTGCCTACTACCACGCCGTCTGACAATACAGGTTGTTTTTTTGCGGTTTTAGTATTGGCAACCGGTTCCGGCGTTTTGGCATCCTCCATCAAAGCCTGGCGCGTTTCAATAGCTTTGGTGATGGTATTTAATATCTCATCCGGATAAAGTGGTTTGCTGATATAGTCGTACGCTCCCATCTTGATCAGCTCGACAGCCATTTTGATGTCAGAGTAACCGGTGATGATGATCACCCCTGTTGTAGGGTATTGATTTTTGATAAGACGCAGCATCTCGCGCCCATCAGTATCTTCTAAACGGTAATCGCAAAGCACCAGGTCAAACTCATCGTTCTTTAAGTGCTCAATGCCGCTGGCCCCGCTTGAAGCAGTAGCCACATCAAATCCGTTACGCGTTAAAAATTTGGAAAGTAATATAGCAACATTTACTTCATCATCTATGATGAGGATTTTCTTCATATCAGCTATTCTATTATCTGGCAGCCTGTTTAATGTGTAAGTTACACAAAAATGCTACTTCCCGATGCACTTTTGCAAGTGTTTAAGCCAATTAGGGCTATTTTTTTTTCGAACGCTGACGATAGGCTACAAATTAAATGCGTAGGCTACACGCAGCGACCAAAAATTGTTGCGGGTATTATCGTAGTAAAAGCTTTCGGTACTTTCGTATCTGAAGTTAGCATCAATATATTGATGATGATGCTTCTTAAACGGCATCAACAAGCCAATTGAAGGCGACCATGTAAATGAGTTTCCGTATGGCGCGTATAAGTCTTTTTTATTAGCCAGTATGGTTTCGCCGGCTTCAGCATTTACATAAAACCTGTTTCCTATAATAAATTTATAACCCAATTTTAAGGGGATGGTATTAAAGTTTGGCGTAGGTACACCCTCTATAGCCTGCTGACTATTTGAAGCGTTACCCGATTTTAAAAAGCTGATATAACCGGCCGATGCAGTAATATACATAGATGAAACTATAGGCACATCAACATGCGCCGTTAAACCACCGCCAAAGCTATAAGCAGATTTTGCCTCGCCGCCCACAGTTGTGGTTACCCCCACGCCAAAGCTGTTGCCTACGGTTGACGCCACATTCAGGCCCAGACCTATCCTCAAACTATCAGGAACAATGATCTGCGCTTTTGCAGCCGAGCAAAAACAGGTGAACATAACAACGTAAACAAGAGCCTTAAAGGTGATTTTCATATTAATTTTCTTAAGATAATGTGTTAAACGCACAAAGCATCAACAACGTATAACCAGCCGCAATATATCGGATTATAATAAAACTTGTGCAAAACTAATATCCCCCGGCAATTACGCGCTATAAATAGATGTAAAAAAATGTTAATTTTTGACTTAACAGTATCGCCCATAAAAAAAGCGCCGCCAAAATTGGCAGCGCTTTTCCATTTATAGATAGTTGTGGGTCTGTTTTTTTAGAATCCGTAAGCTACTCGTAAGCTAACAAAGTGCAGCTTGCTGTCGTCGATATTGCTGTTAAGCTTGGTAGTGTTTTCAAAACGTACACCGGCGTCTAAGAAGCTGCTACCACCCAATGGGAATTGGTAACCAACTTGCGGAGCGTAGGTAAATACGGTAGAGTTGTCAACACCGGTAAAGTCTGATTTATTCAGCAAAAAGCTTGCACCGGCTTCGCCTTGTACATAGAAGTTACCTGCCGGGAAGTATTTTAAACCTGCTTTAACCGGTAACAATTGAAGGTTTGCACCTTTCCCGGTAATACCGGCAACAGTTACGTCTTTAGCAAAAAGGTTGTTGTAGCCCGCGTTTACAGTAACAAATAATTGTTTTGCAACCGGAATATCAACTTGTAATGAACCGCCCAGGTTCCAGTTGTAACTATCTGATAAATTGCCTGTTGGTATACCGGCGTCAGCACCAATGCTGTAACGGATACCTGTTGTTTTTGTAGATGTAGGGTTTGATTGTGCTTTAGCGCCAAAGGTTAAACCTGCAAAGGCTAAAACAAGTGCTGTGATTTTAAATGTACTTTTCATAGTGGTATGTTATTAATGATGTGCTTTGTTTTAAACACGGAGCAAAGTAACATCACAAAACCAATATGATTTTTCATCCAAATGTCACGTTTATTCAATCGATTGATTAACAATGATTTATTTTTTGACTTTTTGGGTATTTTGGTCAGCGAAATGTAATAAACGGGACTTTATTCGCCTTTAAAGGCCGGTTTTCTTTTTTGAAGGAAGGCCGAAACGCCTTCTTTAAAATCTTTTGTGGTAAAACATTTAGCAAACTCAACTATCTCTGTATCATAGCCATTAACCGCAGTATCGCCGGCTGCATTTACCGCGGTGATAGCGCCGGCAATAGCCAAAGGGGCATTTTTTAATATCTTCAATAATATCTCCTCAGCCAGCGACGCCAGTCGTTCCTGAATAACCACATAGTTTACCAAACCCAGGTTATAAGCCTCGTTAGCGGTAATCATATCGGCAGTCAAGATCATTTCCATGGCTTTGGTTTTGCCGATGAGTTTGGTTAACCTTTGCGTACCTCCGTAACCCGGAATTAACCCCAAAGTAACCTCAGGCAAACCCATCTTTGCGTTATCAGACGCTATGCGGATATGACAAGCCATCGCCAGCTCTAAACCACCACCCAGCGCAAAACCGTTGATGGCAGCCACCACCGGCTTACTAAAATTTTCGATGACATTAAAAATGTTCCGCTGGTTTTCCTGCGTTAATGTGCGGGCGGCGTTTACGTCCAATCCCTTAAATTCGGCAATATCTGCACCGGCAACAAAGGCTTTAGGGCCCGCGCCGGTTATGATCACTCCGCCAACGTCTTTATTATGCAAAGCATCACCTAAAGCAATATGCAGCTCAAACAGCGTGTCTTTATTGAGCGCGTTTAGCTTGCTTTCGCGATTGATGATGATGTATTGGATCGGACCATGTGTTTCTATAAGCAGATTTTGGTATACCATACAGCAAAATTAAAAATTACGATGTTGATGCACCCAGGCGGTAATATATTTTACGATGTCGTGAGTATTGGTGCCGGGTGGAAAAAGTTCGCCCACACCCATTTTCTTCAGTGCCGTTGCATCATCCTCCGGGATGATACCACCGCCGGTTACCAATACATCGTCCATTTGCTTTTGTTTCATCAGGCTGAGTATTTTTGGGAAAACCGTCATATGTGCGCCCGATAAAATAGAAATGCCTATCGCATCCACATCCTCCTGTAAAGCGGTGTTTACTACCATCTCTGGCGTTTGGCGCAACCCTGTGTAAATTACCTCCATGCCGGCATCGCGCAGCGAAGTAGCTATGATGCGCGCGCCACGATCATGCCCGTCCAATCCAACTTTGGCAACTAAAACACGTATGGGGCGATTAAACTCTTTGGCGGTCATTTTGATGCGATTTAGCTTATGCAATATAGCAATTTGATAAATCTACAATTTATTTAAAATGTTTTGGACGGATGCTCGTCTACCTTATTAAATCACGACAAGACCATGAAAAATCTCCGGGATAAAAAAGTAGCCATTGTTGGCGGCGGACCAGGTGGCCTAACCCTGGCGCGATTGCTTCAGCAAGCCGGCATTGACGTCAACGTTTATGAACGCGACGCCCATGAACATGCCCGCCCCAAAGGCGCCACGCTCGACCTGCATGAAGAGTCTGGCCTCCGCGCTTTACGTGAAGCCAACTTGATGGATGAGTTTGAAGCCAATTATCGCCCCGGTGCCGACAAGATGCACCTTATGGATCTGCATGCCAACTCCATTATCGAAGAAACCGGAGATAATGACCGCTCACGCCCCGAAATTGATCGCGGCCCGTTGCAAAAAATATTACTGGCTTCGCTGCAACCCGGCACTGTGGTTTGGGACAGCCATTTTATAAGCATGAATCAGCAAAACGGTATCTGGAAGCTCGATTTTAAAAACGGTGATGAAGTATTTGCCGATTTAGTGATCGCTGCCGATGGGGCTAACTCAAAGATTCGCCCCTACCTGACAGATATCAAACCTTTTTACTCGGGCATTACGGCTATTGAGGGTGCCGTTTATAATCCTGCGAAGAACAGTCCGAAGATTCATAAGCTATTAAACGGCGGTAAGATCTTTGCCTTGGGCAACAGTCAGAGCCTGATCGTTAGCTCAAAAGGCGACGGCAGCCTGGTATTTTACCCAAGCTTTAAATGCGACGAAAACTGGATAAAAACTGCCGGCATTAATTTTAACGATAAAGCGCAGGTGCTGGCCTGGTTTAAGCAGACCTACAAGGGTTGGGACGATGTTTGGCTGGGACTATTTGAAAACGCTGAGGGAAGTTTTATCCCCCGCCCGCTATACTGTATGCCCTTCGATCAAACCTGGGAGGCGCAGCCCAACCTGACCATATTGGGCGACGCCGCCCACCTGATGCCGCCATTTGCCGGCGAAGGCGTTAACATGGCTATGCTGGATGCTGTTGAACTGAGCGAACATTTACTGAATGATGATTACGAAAACACGCACCAAGCCATAGCAGCTTATGAGGACCAAATGCGCAGACGCGGCGCTGAAATGGCACAGATCACCATGGAATCGACTGAAGCACTGCACTCGCCTAAGGCTATGGAATTTATGACCGCTATTGTAGGCTAAAAACTCAAAATGAAATCTTATAAAAGCAAAAAAGAGGGTCCTGAGGATCCTCTTTTTTGTATTAACTGACTCATTAACTTATCATAAAGAACAATTGGTTTTAGTTCGATAGGTAACAATTAAGGCAAATATAAAACGCATGTTACCACGGCGGCTAATTTTTGCGGCCGATTTAACTTATTTTAACATATATTTTTTTCACAATTTGCGCAGTAATTAACAATTTGCTCATTTCAAGAGATTTTATTGCCACTTTCATAATAATAGCAGGCAATTTTATCTGATAATGACGATTCACTAATTCAACCGCCGGTTTTTGATTTATAATTTTTAAGCGCTTTTATAACTACCTGCACAATTTCATCCTGGCCCTCTTCTGATGTCAGGTATTCTTCGTCAACAGGGTTATTGATAAAGCCGGTTTCAATCATTACTGCAGGCATAGCGCTGTGGGCCAGCACCAGGATGCCCTGCTCTTTAACCCCAATGGTTACGCGGTCTTTCGCCTTAAAAGCTTCATTTAGCAGATCGCCAAAAAAGATACTGTGCTGACGATATTTCTGCATATAGGCATTTAACATGATACGAGCTACAGGGTCGTTTTCGTCGTAACTCTGATATTTGGTTTTGTAGTCTTTTTCCTGATAAATGGCCGAGTTTTCACGGATGGCCTCCAGCTGCTCTTTCACGCGGTGAAAACCATAAACCAGCATCATGGTGCCTTTTTGTTTGTGGCCGCTATAACCGGTGCCCTCAGGTGATGAATTGCAGTGAATCGATATGAACAGGTTGCCATGATGTTCATTGGCAATTTGCGAACGCCTGTCTAGTGGGATAAAAGTATCGTCAGAGCGTGTCATTACCGCATTAATGCCCGGCATCTGATCTTCAATGGCTGCACGCAACTTTTTGGCTATTTGTAAGGCGACAGTCTTTTCGTTAGAATGCAAACCGTGTGTTCCCGGATCTTTACCGCCATGCCCTGCATCAATTACTACCGTTTTAAAGCGGTAACCGGCAGTAGCCGCACTATCCTGCGGATTAGTGAACGAACAAAGTGAGACAACAAGTGTCAATAAAAAGCTGTTTATAATAATAAGATGTAGGCGGGTAAAGGTTTTGTTCATTTAACCAATAGCGAATTAAAAAGGAATATTATTTACCAGCGCATTTTGGGCACAAGCCTGTGGCGCTAAAACTTAGTTTGTCTAATTTAAATCCGGGAGGTAAAACAATGGGCGGCATATCCATCTCATCAAGGCAGTATACATTTTTGCAGTTAGTGCAGTTAAAATGCAGGTGCTCGTCGTGGTGATGGTGTTCGTCACAGTCGGACGAACAAATGGCGTAATTAGCCGTGCCATTTAGGTCGAATACTTTATGGATGATGCCCTTCTCTTCAAAAGCATTTAAAATACGATACAACGTAACGCGGTCCACGTCGGCAATAACATTCTCGAGGTCGGGCTGCGAAGTTGCTGTTTTTTTATTAACCAAAAGCTCAAGCACTCTAAGCCGGGCCTCGGTGCGTTTAAGCTGATGCCTTTTTAACAGATGCTCAAAATGTTGATTATGTCTCATTTAAAGAATTCCTTCACAAAATTACTAAGATTTAACGAATTTGTTTTACTATTTAATATGCTTTAACAACGGCACTTAAAGCAAGTATAAACTAGTGACGCTTGGTAGTGTGGCGATGCGCGAAGTGAAGAAAATGATTATCTGTTTTACAGTTGCCAACATATTTAAAGTTCACAAAGTGCGCCGCGGCTATTGTTAATCCGCCTAACGGCACAACCACCGCTTCTATCCATCCCTTTAAATAAATATGCCCTAATACAAGAGCTGCAAATCCTGCCACTAATAATAACAACGGTAAAGCACGGCGGTGTGTACGTACAAACGATAAAAATATAGACGACACACCTAGCAGCAACGCCAGGCTAATCATTCCCCATTCAAATAAGGGCTGAGCCCAAAAACCCATTCCCGCCAGCGGCAAAAAAGTAATTAAAATAGGCACAATGGCGCAATGAATTGCGCAAAGCGTAGACGCCGTCATACCTATATGATCTAATTTTGAGCCGAGCCTTTTGGAAGTCATCCTGCAAATATAGACCAATGCAACAAAATTGCATTTTATTTTCTCAAATATTATACTTGGTTGACACTATATTTCCCAGGAAGAAAATAAAATGATGCTTTGTTTTTTTATTAAATATTTGCCTAATGTTTACACAAAAAATCTTGTATATTCATGTTAAATAAAACACTTTTGCTTTTTATGCTGTTTACAACATAGGGGAATATAACCTTTTTGAAAAATACGCCGTATAAGCTTTAAATATGAATTCTGAGAGCAAACCAGTAAGCGTCTTGTTAGTCGATGATGATGAAATAAACAATTTCATCTCAATTAAACTGATTAAAAAAGCTATTGAAAATACCGCTATATCGGCCTGTTTAAACGGAAGGTTTGCCATTGATGAGCTGGTAAATATCCAAAAACACGACCCGTCACTGCTTCCCGATTTTATCCTGTTGGATATCAATATGCCGATAATGAACGGATGGGAGTTTTTAGACGAATACAAAAGGTTAAACATAGACCCTGAAGGCAAGAGCAAGATCTTTATCATTTCGTCGTCAGTATTTAGTAACGACATTAATAAAGCACGCTCATACCCGCTGGTAAAAAACTTTATTTCAAAACCGCTAAGCGTCGAAAAGATCAAAGAAATGTTTTTGGCTAATGCTAATTAATAACGAAACGATATAAAAGAGAAAGGCGATCTGTTAATTGACAGATCGCCTTTCTCTTTTTTATATAAAATTGTCATCCTGAACGTAGTGAAGGATCTTATAAGCGCGACATAAGATGTATAAGATTCTTCGCTTTGCTCAGAATGACAAGTGGAATTATCTATAATTACACCGCCGTAATTAAAAAATGCTCGCCATTGTGGCTAACATTGCCAACCGGGGTCGACTTGGCATGGTAGAACAAGCAGGTCCACCCTTCCTGGGCCGCTATTTTGCCATAGTGATCGCGCAGCTCCATGGCCTTTTGCGGGTCGAAATCGTATTTGGCTTTAAAACGTCTGATGAGTTGCTCGGGCTCTGGCAATTCATCGCCACCAAAAAAAACTTTGTTCTCGGCATCCTCCAACCAAAATACCTGGTGATATTGACAGTGCCCACCTGACAGTTCATAACGTATACCCGGCTTAAACTGACCCGAACCTTCCACATATGTCAGATGCGCCGAACGCTGCAGTGTTTCAAATATTTCTTTATGGTATGATGACGATTTACCGCTAAAAGCAGTCTCCCATTCACCGCGTTGTATCACATGCTCGGCAGCAGGGAAGCTGGGCTCCAGTTTGCCGTTGCGCTCAACCACCAAACCACCCGAATGGTCATAGTGCAGATGTGACATCAAAACCAAAGTTACATCCTCCGGATCAAAACCGGCATTGCGGATGTGCTGATGCAGAAACAATTCGTCGCGGGTATCTTTATAGCCCAGGCCGCAATCCAAAATAATCAGATCTGTAGCAGTTTGAATCAAAAACGGGTTAACATGTATGAACAACGATCCCGGCCTGTCGCGAAAGTTATCAACCTGTGGATCAAAAGGAATAAATTTTTTTGTTGCGTCTACCGAATAAGAGCCCTCACCTAAAGCGAAAATTTTCATAAGATTATTGATGTGCGGATGTGCACATTTTATATATTTACTCGTTATAAGCTGCAAAGATATGAATAAACGATGGGCGATAAGGGATGTTCCGGCATTTGATGAAATAAACCAATTAGCTGAGGAGCTCAATATCGACCCCGTTTTAAGTACTTTGCTCATTCAAAGAGGTGTAAAAACCTTTGAGCAGGCCCGCTACTTTTTCCGCCCTGACGAACGCCATTTGCATGACCCATTCCTGATGCAGGACATGGAGAAAGCTATAGAGCGCATCGAAGCAGCCATTGCCACAGGCGAAAAGATCATGATCTACGGCGATTATGATGTGGACGGCACCACCGCTGTTGCTGTTGTTTACAGCTTTTTCAAAAACCATCACGGCAATATTGAGTATTATATACCCGACCGCTATAAAGAGGGCTACGGCATATCCACCCAAGGCATTGACTACGCAGCTGCCAACGGCTTCAGCCTGATCATTGCGCTCGACTGCGGGATTAAATCGGTAGATAAAATAGCCTACGCCAATGAACTGGGTATAGATTTTATCATTTGCGACCACCACACACCGGGCGATACCTTGCCTGATGCCGTTGCGGTGCTCGACCCTAAGCGTAAAGATTGCGGTTACCCTTTCAAAGAGCTTTCAGGCTGTGGCATTGGCTTTAAGCTGGCGCAGGCTTATGCCGAAAAGAACGGTTTGCCATTTGAGGATGTCGCCAGATATTATGATTTGGTGGCTGTGAGTATTGCTTGCGACATTGTACCGATTGTTGGCGAGAACCGTGTGCTGGCTTATTTCGGTCTACAGAAATTGAATACTGATCCTTGTATCGGCCTCAAAACACTGATGGGTGTGGCGGGCAAGAGCATTAGCTATACCATATCAGACATTGTGTTTCTGCTCGGTCCGCGTATTAACGCGGCGGGGCGTATTGACGATGCCAAACATGCCGTTGAGTTATTGATATCATGTAATGAAGATGAAGCCCAAACCAAAGGCGAGCTCATCAACATTCATAACACAGAACGTAAAGGTCATGACCTGCAGATCACGGATGAAGCCCTGAGCATGATTGGCGAGAACCAGGTGCTTATAGACCGTAAATCAACCGTGGTATTTAATGAGAACTGGCACAAAGGCGTGATTGGTATTGTTGCTTCGCGATTGACGGAGAAATACTATCGCCCTACCGTTGTGCTAACACGATCAAACGGCCATGTAGCAGGCTCGGCGCGCTCTGTTTTGGGGTATGACCTGTATGAGGCTTTATGTGGATGCAGCGAGCTACTCATACAATTTGGCGGGCACAAGTATGCAGCAGGCCTCACCATGCAGCCTGAGAACGTCGAAGCCTTTATGAATAAGTTCGAAGAGGTAGTTAGCTCGACCATCACTGCCGAACAATTGATACAGCAGATACAAATTGACGTCGAATTACGTTTAGATCAGATTGAGTCTAAATTTTTCAGGATCTTGAATCAGTTTTCGCCCTTCGGACCAGAAAATATGGCGCCGGTGTTCCTTACCAAAAATGTGTACGTTTGTGGCACGCCGGCACTGGTTGGCCAAAATCATATCAAGATGACGGTAATGCAGCCCGGATCGGCCATGTTTGATTGTATAGCCTTTGGCCAGGGCGAGCAACTATCGCAAATAAAAAAGGATGAACCCTTTAATATTTGCTACGCTATTGAAGAAAACATTTGGCGCGACAAACGCTCCATTCAGTTAAATATAAAAGGAATTCGTTTTTGAGTTATTAGTCCGGAGCCTTGAGTCCAGAGCTCAGAGTCGGAAGTCTAAAGTCTTAATAAAAGAGGCCCAAGACTCAGAACTCAAGGCTCAAGACTCAGAACTCAAGACTCAGAACTCAAGACTCAGAACTAATAGAATGAACCTACGGGCCGAACATTTAGTAAAGAAATATAAGCAGCGCACGGTAGTGAACGATGTATCGTTCGACGTGTCGCAGGGTGAAATTGTAGGTTTGCTCGGTCCTAATGGTGCCGGCAAAACCACGTCGTTTTATATGATTGTGGGTTTGATAAAACCTAACGAGGGGAAGATATTTTTGGACGACGAGGAGATCACTACCGACCCTATGTACCGTCGCGCTCAAAAAGGTATTGGCTATTTGGCTCAGGAAGCTTCAGTTTTTCGTAAATTGAGTGTTGAAGACAACATTAAAGCCATTTTGGAAATGGGCAACATGACCAAAGAGCAGCAGGAAGAAAAGTTGGAAACCCTGATTGACGAGTTTAGCCTGCACAAAGTGCGCCGTAACCGTGGCGACCTGCTATCTGGTGGCGAACGCCGCCGTACCGAGATTGCCCGCGCCCTGGCTGCCGAGCCTAACTTTATTTTGCTGGATGAACCTTTTGCAGGCGTTGACCCTATTGCGGTTGAAGAGATACAGGCTATGGTGGCTAAATTACGCCATCGTAACATCGGCATTCTGATCACTGACCACAACGTGCAGGAAACCCTGTCTATCACAGATCGTGCTTATTTATTGTTTGAGGGGAAAATTTTAAAATCGGGTGTACCCGAAGTGCTGGCCGAGGACGAGCTGGTGCGTAAAGTATACCTGGGTGCCAACTTCGTTTTAAAAAGAAAAACATTTGCTCAGTAACACCGGTAGTGTATGACAATTTTTAACTCCGTTTTTACCTGGTTCATGAAAAAGCGTATCCACCAGATAGAGCTTTTTATGAAATACCCTAATGAGGTACAGGAGGAATGGTTTGAACAATTGATATCGCGCGCTGAGAATACCGAGTGGGGCAAAAAATATGGTTATAAAAGCATCACCACGCTTAACGAGTTCAAAGAGCGCGTCCCAATACAAACATACGATACCCTTAAGCCTTACATTGAGCGCATGCTCAAAGGCGAACAAAATGTACTCTGGCCGTCAGAGATCCGCTGGTTTGCCAAATCATCTGGCACTACGAGCGACCGCAGCAAATTTATCCCGGTAAGTGAAGAGTCGTTGGAAGAATGCCACTTTAAAGGCGGTAAAGATCTGCTTACCATCTATTTCAATAATCGCCCGGACGCACGTATGTTTACGGGTAAGATTTTAACCATCGGCGGCAGCCACCAGATCAGTCAGCTAAGCCCGGACACTTCATTTGGCGATCTATCAGCCGTGATCATGAAGAATCTGCCGCTGTGGGCCGAGTTTCACCGTACACCACATCTGGACATAGCTTTACTGGAAAATTTTGAGGAAAAGATCGAAAAGATGGCTCATGCCACTAAGGACGTCAACGTAACCAGTCTGAGCGGCGTGCCTACCTGGAACCTGGTGCTTTGCAAACGCATACTCGAAATCACCGGAAAAAATAATCTGTTAGAAGTTTGGCCCAACCTGGAAATGTACTTCCATGGCGCAGTAAACTTTACTCCCTATCGCGATCAGTTTAAAAAGCTGATACCCAACGACGACATGTATTACCTGGAAAACTACAATGCGTCCGAAGGATTTTTCGGCATCCAGGATACTGTAGAGCCAGGCGAAATGCTGCTAATGCTGGATTATGGTATTTTCTACGAGTTTTTACCGGTTGAAAATCTGTATGATGAAAATCCGCAGACTTTAACCTTAGATGAAGTGGAGATTGATAAAAACTACGCGCTCATTATCAGCACCAATGCCGGTTTGTGGCGATATTTAATTGGCGATACCATCAGGTTTACCTCGCTGGCGCCATACCGCATACAAATAACCGGGCGCACCAAGCATTTTATTAATGCCTTTGGCGAGGAAGTGATTATTGATAATGCCGAGCGTGCCCTGGAAGAAGCCTGTAACCAAACCGGCGCCGTGATTCGTGAATACACCGCAGCTCCTGTTTATTTTAATGGCGACGAAAGCGGCGCGCACGAATGGCTCATTGAGTTTGAACAAAAACCCAATGAGTTTGAACGTTTCATAGACATACTGGACGAAACCCTGCGCCGCATTAACTCTGATTATGATGCCAAACGCTTTAAAGATCTTGCTTTGCGGCGTCCGCTTGTACGAAAAGTGCCTGAAGGTACGTTCTTCAACTGGATGAAGGAGAAAGGGAAGCTGGGCGGCCAAAATAAAGTACCGCGTTTAGCCAATAACCGCGAGTATGTTGATTCCATCTTAAAGGTGGTTGAATTAGTTAGCTAATACACCCTTATATGAAAAACCTGTTCATGATTATCTGGTCGGCCGCCTTGCTGATCAATTGCGCCTTTGCGCAGCACGCTGTCGTTCCGCAGTTTAAAGCCAACGCCTCTGTCAGCGACAATCCGTTTACATCGGTAAAAAACTACGACCTGATGCTGGCCTGCCGCGCTTACGATAATGTCGGCCACAAATTAACATTTAACGTATTACTCTTAAAAAGCGGGCACTGGCAAAAAATGACCGCCAGCGTGCCTGCCAATAGTGTCCCGTTATCTGTAGATGAACCTGCGCTTAAACCTGTTGAAACCACTGATGCCCAGGGCGAAGCCATCATTACCGGCTTAGCCAATGCACGCTTTTTTACTATTCCTGATGACAGCGGATTACCCAAATGCAACGAAACCGAAGAAGTAAGAAATGGGAACAGGGACCTGGTTGATCACGCCATTGAAGACGGTCCCGAGTACCGTATCTGGATAGTTACGCCAAAAAAAGTGAGATACCTTTACTACTACGCGCCTGATTTTTTTGCCCAGTTTTGTGCCGATAATAAAGAACGGGCAGACGTGATAAAGATTGTTAACCTGTTTAAAAACTGGTAATTTAAACTTACAACTTGTCATTCTGAGCAATGAGTGACAAGGCTTCTTTTTATTTGTATGTCCTGGTTATAATACTCGCCCAAAAATCGGCAGGAACCTAAAAACCAAGCAGCCAATTACGGTGTTATAAAGTAAAACAAACACCATGATTGAGCCTAAAGACACCAAACCGGCAGCAAACGACGGTAAATATCAGTTCGAAATAAACTATTCGGGTCGGGATGTAAGTTGTGACGTAGTGAAGGAACATGAGACGCTTCATGTTGCCATCGATGAAAACTTGAACGCCGAGTTAAAGATCAATAACGACAATACGTTAACCCAAATTGGCGGCGCACACCTTCCTGATTCTTGTATCGACTATATTAAAAAGAAAGTGTTAGGGCTGAATGCTTAATCAGCTCAGCACTTCTTCCAATATCTCGTGCGAGTGGATGTTACCAAAGCCTTCAACGTGCAGCGCATAGTATTCCAGGAGCTTACCTATCAGGTAACGCCGCTCTTCGTTACTAAACTTTAAGTTGGGCAGGTTTTCAAAAGTGCATTGCAGCAGGCGGCTAAAATTCTGCGTATGCGGCGGCGAGAGGTACAGCAGCCCATCGGGTTTATACCGTTTAAATACCCCAGCTTTCAAGTCAAAATAATCGGCCTCATCAGCCATATACCTGTCGGGATAAAACCCCAGGTAGCGGGTAAGGTGGGTGAGAAACAGCAGGTGAAAATTTGCCAATCCGGCGTTTTGATGATCCAGCCATTCTATCGTACTAAACACAAAATCAAAAAGATGCTCATCTTCCGTTTGCTGTCGGATACACTTGTATAACACCTCATTCAAAAACATGGCCATGCTGCTTTTTATCACATCGTATGGAATGCTCTGCAAAACCGGCGAGGTTTTGAGCTCTGAAATACGCTGCACACCACCCGTACCTTTATGATACACCACCAGATCGAGCAAATGCAAGGGCTGCAGCATGTTACGGCTTATCTTGGCTTTAGGTTTTTTCACCCCGTTTATGATGTATGATTGCAATCCCAGTTTTTCGGTAAATATCTGGGTAATGACGCTGCTTTCGCCATAGTCGGTAGTTTTTAGTACAATGCCCCGTGTTTTATGCAGCATGGATAAGCAACAATATTTTGGGAGTGAAGATAACCCCACCGGTAACCAGCGCAAACAAAGCGGCAACCACAACCGCGGCGGCGCCCATATCTTTAACGTGCCCGGCGGTTTTATTGTATTCGGGCGATACCAGGTCGGTTAAAAATTCAAGCGCGGTATTGAGTAACTCGGCCATGAGGACAAGGGCTATGCAGAAACCAATCCACAACCATTCGTTGGTAGCAATATGCAGGGCATAGCCGGTGTAAACGGCAATCAAAGCCGCTACCAGGTGAACGCGAAAATTAAGTTGTGTTTTTGCTGCTGTAGCCAGTCCGTTAAAAGCGTAGCCAAAACCACGGATGAATTTTTTCATTCATCAAATTTAGGGAAAAGAAAATGATTTGCGCAGCCTGGTGATCCACGCGAGAATGTGTATCACTTTGGATCAGTTGGATCACCCACAAATTACAATACACTGAAAATGAATAAATTAAAAACAAGTACCCCAAAAAGCGGATCACTTTGGATCACCTTTTACTGACTTTTAAGTATTTTTTGGATCAACCCGTCCTAAAAAAGTTTACACTATTTGATTGTTAATACTGGATTGAATTTACACTTTCATCGAAAGAGACGCGAAGCGCAATGAGACACAAAATATCGTGTCTCTACAAATATTATTTAACGTAGAGACGCAATGCTTTGCGTCTCAGAGCGACAGGCTATTCTACCACCTGCACAATAGAATAAACATCCAGCCCCGGCACCTCAAATTTCATTTTACCGTCTGCATAAGTAAACGGCAGCTCTTTGCCTTCCGGTTGCAACAAAACTGATTTCGGTCTTTTGCCGATGGTAAGCGCTATGTTAATCGGGGCAGTAATGGCCTGTAAATTAAAGGTCAACGAGTTATCGGCATTGGTATCAAGATAGTCGCCTACATTTACCAGGTGCAGCAGCAGGTTATTATCTTTTTTATTGAGGGTTATATGAATTTGGGCAGCGCCACTAACTATGACCTGAGGTTGAGGAAATAATTCATTTACGAGTTGCTGAACCGATTGGCGTAGCGCATTGTTTTTAGTATTGAGATATTTTAAGGAGATATTATCATCAATACAAGCGATAGTACCCTTTCCATAATTTTGCCTGGCGACAGCTAAGCCGGCCGGATTATCCTTGCTTACCGGGGCATTTTCGGGCAAAAGGCTACGGAATAAATGCCTGTCTCCAATAGCAAGCACTTTGCCGCCTTTACGGATGTATCGCTCAACGTTTTTTATAAACTCAGGCTGCAATTGACGCCACTCTGAAATAACCAGCAGGGGATATTGCGACAACGTTTTTTTGAGACGATGCTCCTGTAAAAGTTGCACGCTGTATTTTGAATCGAGCAGCATCTCCAAAGTGCCTTTCACATTGTTATTACCTCCCTGCCCGTTCTCAAACACGCCTGGCGATTCGTTATAATGCCCAAATTCTGAAAGCAGCAAAGCCACCTGCGGCACGGGCACCGAGTTAAAGGTATATGCCTTACGCTCATGGCAAAATTTTGAAACTTCGGCCAATGTAGGGACGGTTTCTATCTGTAATGAAGCATCGCGGTGCTGAGGGATATATATCTGGTAACCACCACCCTGCGACAGCACCATGGCCGCCTTTTGCTCCAGCTGCCGCGCCCCTTTCCAGGAAAACCCTTTTCCATTTTTACCGCTCATAAATCCCCAGCACATCAGGTCCCATGGCTTACCTTGCGGAGCCAGCGCACGCGATTCGAAATCAACGTCGGGCACGGCATCGCTCGTAAAATCGCCCGAAAGATAATCAACCGGCGCATCCACCTTGCCCGGCATAAATGAGGAGAACGACCAGTTGCTGGTAATAATTAAATTGGGGTTAAACTTGTGTACCGCTTTAACATAATGCGACAGATACTGATGAAACGCCCGGCGGGTAAACTGCACATAGTCAACATAACCGGCGTCTTTTTTATGATATGGGATATCTGTCTTACCCGTTGCTTTTTTATAAGCCGCAATAGCAGCGTCCGAGTAATCAGGCTGCAGGGCCCAGCACTCGCCATCCACCCAAACACCGTTGACGTTATATTTACTGCTCAGCTCATTGATCTGCGGGATAAAATAATCGTCGGCATATTTGCCAAATATGGACGTTGCGCCAATGTCGGGTTTACCGTTGCCGTTGATACGCGCCCAGTTAGGATGATCTTTTACAGCTTGTGCGTCCAGTATGCCTGAAAAATGAGAAAACAGGCCCACTCCTCTTTTGGCCGTCTCCTCGCGGAAAAGTTTGAGGGGATCAAGTACTATATCCGGCGCAGCAACGCCCACTTCGGTCGGATAGCTTGATATACCGGGATGGCCCTTGGTATCTACCTGTATAAAATCCGGACGCACCTGATCGAGCATATAATCGACATCCTCAACCTTCAGCGTTTTGCCAATACCCCGGGTATCCGGGCTGGCATGAAAATCAAAATGAACGCCGAAGAAACGGTCCGTAACCTTAAAGTTGCTCGCGGTTTGGGCCATGGCCGAGAAAGGTGCGAGAATCACACAGGCAATTATGTATTTCCTCATGGTAGCTGTTTAGATTTATTGGCTATGGTAAATTTACCAAAAAGCATAGATGTTCGCTGCCGCGCAATTACAAATTTGGAAGAGCATTGCTTCCAAATAGCCTTTTAAACAAAAAAATCGCTATTTGAGATGAAAAAGCACACCAAAATTGGTGTAATGGGCCTCTGCCAGGTGCAAATAAGTTTTAGCCTCAAATGCCAGCCAAGGAGTGAAATAATACTTGGCCCCTATTATCCAATAAGTATGAATAGGGGTTGTAGCATAATTCAAATGAAGATAATATCCATAGCTTCCTTCAAAAACCAAACGGTTTAACCAAACATCCAAACCACCGCTTAAGCCAACACTAAGCTTGTCTTTTGAAGTCCCATATTCTTGCACTGTAGTTTTATAATCTGGCAGGTAATAGGTGGTGGTATAGTAAATCACATCAGATGCCGCTTTAAAACTAATCAGCGGATTTAAGCGGTAATTATAACCTGCAGACATACCAATATTGTTCAATTTCGAAGTACTGAACTTACGCTGCAGCGAATCGTTTAGCGAAGTTGCCGGCGCGTTAAATTGCTGCTGCAGGCCTCTGTGCCCTATGCCTATTCCAAATTCAAATGCACCCTTATCTTCTGTGGCGGCAAATGAAACTTTTCTTTCCTTATTAACGGAATTCAACCTCTCAACAATACCTAAAGATGCATTCAGAAGGTTAACCCCTTTATTAGGCAGCTTAAAGGCTGTGTTTGAAAAATGAAACAAATCAATCCCGGCAACTATTTTTGTGGAACGGACAACGGGTATCTCCAACTTCGCGCCTAGGATGACATTCATATTTATATGGCTACCCACCAACGGATTATCAGTTGTACGAAAGGTTTTGGTGACATAGGTTAAGCCAAAGCCTGGCGATAACATGAAGTTGGTTTTATCAATATTGAATAAACAAATATCCAATTGCGACCGGAGGCTGTAAGCGTCTCCGAGAAAACCTTTCGCCTGGGGGGCTTGAGTCGGCCCGGCATCTCCCATATTAATATACGAAAATGCCACAGCAACATTTTTAGCATTTAAAGCCCTTGTCCAATAGGCCTTGTTTTTTTCCATGCTAAAGTTATAACCTGCAGTTACGCCCCAGATATTACCTTTTATTTGATAACTCTCGCCACCAAGTGCCGAAATATTAGAAAAATAATTGGCAAACAAACTGTTTTGTCCGCGTTGAGATTGTTGTGAGGGGCCTTGGGCAAAACATATGTCAACATATAATAATGCTAGCAAGCAAGATAGTAGTATCCGCATTAATTGTGTAAAAATAGGTATGGGAACTTACGTATAAAGTATTAATAACTAAGGATTTTATGCTAAATTATAGACTAACAGCAAACAAATTAACTAACATTAAAACCAGCAAAGGCTTAGATAAACTTTTAATTAAATTGACAGATAATGATTATAGCTTGCATTGAATAATTCTCTTGTACAATGCTTAGTTTGGCGTCAACTGTCATAGGTTTGGCAGTTTCATCTAACACGTGGCAATTTAGCCCCCGTAAACTATGCTTTTTCATTCAAAATTACCTATTTTTGCAACCTCTAAAATTTAAGGGGCAAAAGATTAATGTACAAGGAATACAAGCAGTTAAATTTATCGCAGACAGGCAAAGACATCCTGGAGTTTTGGAAGCAGAATAACATCTTCGAAAAAAGCATCAGCAGCAGGCCTGCCGGCAAACCATATACATTTTATGAAGGCCCGCCAAGCGCCAATGGCATGCCGGGCATTCACCATGTAATGGCGCGCGCCATTAAGGACATTTTTTGCCGTTATAAAACCTTAAAAGGCTTCCAGGTAAAACGTAAAGGTGGCTGGGACACCCACGGCTTGCCTATTGAGCTGGCTGTTGAGAAAGCGCTGGGTATTACCAAAGACGATATCGGTAAAAAAATATCTGTTAAAGATTATAATGATGCTTGCCGCAAGGAGGTAATGCGTTATACCGATATCTGGAACGACCTGACCGAAAAAATGGGTTACTGGGTGGACCTTGAAAACCCGTACATCACTTACAAAAACGAATACATCGAGTCGCTTTGGTGGATACTGAAGGAACTTTATAACAAAGACCTGCTTTACAAAGGCTATACCATTCAGCCTTACTCGCCAAAATCAGGCACCGGCCTAAGCTCGCACGAGCTGAACCAGCCGGGTACCTACAAAATGGTAAAAGACACTACCATCACTGCGCAGTTTAAAGTTAAGCGCGATGAAAAGTCGGCATTTTTGTTTGATAACATCAACACCGATCTGTTTATACTGGCCTGGACCACTACCCCCTGGACGCTTCCATCAAACAGCGCTTTGGCTGTTGGCGAGAAGATCCAATACGTAAAGATTGCCACTTTTAACCCATATACTTACGAGCCGATCAACGTTATTTTAGCGAAAGACCTGGTTAATAAACTATTTAAGACCGATGGCCAGGGTGCATCCTTCGCTGATTACAAAGGCGGCGACAAGATCATCCCATGGGAAATAAAAAACACCTACACAGGCGCCGAACTGGTTGGCGTTAACTACGAGCAATTATTGCCTTACGTAACTAACGATGATCTGGCTAAAAATGGCTTCCGCGTTATTCCGGGCGATTTTGTGACTACTGAGGATGGTACCGGTATCGTTCACATTGCCCCTACTTTTGGTGGCGATGACTTTAGAGTTGCCAAAGAAGCCGGCGTACCTGCTGTTTTAGTGAAAGATGAGAGCGGCAAGGACACTCCGCTGGTTGACCGCCAGGGCCGTTTTGTAAACGAGGTGACCGACTTTGCCGGCCGCTACGTTAAAGAAGAATATTACACCGCCGAAGAGCGCGCGCAACCGGATTTTAAACCAACCGACGTACTGATCTCGATCAAACTAAAAACCGAGAACAGAGCCTTCGATGTTAAGAAATACGAGCACAGCTACCCACACTCATGGCGCAGTGATGAGCCTATTTTGTATTATCCGCTGGATAGCTGGTTCATCCGCACCACCGCTTTGAAAGATAAAATGGTGGAGCTGAACAAAACAATCAACTGGAAACCTGAGTCGACCGGTACCGGCCGCTTTGGTAACTGGCTGGAAAATCTGGTAGATTGGAACCTGTCGCGCTCACGCTACTGGGGTACTCCACTGCCTATCTGGCGCTGCGACGCTACATTTGTGCCAAAGCCGGAGATCTGTATCGGCAGTATTGAAGAATTAAAAAAAGAAGGTCTTTATTTTTACTTTGAGGATGCCAGGGAGTATTTTCTGAAACATACAGCTGAAGAGATAATGGAATTCCTTTTAATTCCTGTCGACGAAGATTCAGAAGAGGATCTTGTCAAAATCCAAGACTTGCAGGCTGGCCTTAAAAAAGGAACTTTGGAATTAAGGAATTTCATTGATTCTTGCCCGAACAGGGATGTTCTGGTTAAAAAATTCACAACTACAGTCGACGAGTTTTTTGCAAAAGAAAATATTGAAATGGATCTGCATAGGCCTTATGTGGACAATATTATTCTTACAAAATTTTATCACAGTCAGGCCTACTACTATTACAGAGAAGCCGACCTGATTGACGTTTGGTTTGACAGCGGTGCCATGCCTTATGCCCAATGGCATTTCCCATTTGAAAATAAAGAAGAATTTGCCAACGCTTACCCGGCCGATTTCATCGCCGAAGGTGTTGACCAAACCCGTGGTTGGTTCTTTACGCTGCATGCCATAGCCGTAATGTTAAGCGAAACCAGCGACGAGATAAAAGCCGTAAACGCTAAAGTTGGCAATAAAGGCATATCGTTCAAAAATGTGATCTCGAATGGCCTGGTACTGGACAAAAACGGCAACAAAATGTCGAAACGTTTGGGTAACGGTGTTGATCCGTTTGAGACTATCGAACAGTTTGGCGCCGACGCGCCGCGCTGGTATATGATCAGCAACGCAGCCCCTTGGGACAACCTAAAATTTAACGTTGATGGTATTGACGAGGTTCGCCGTAAATTCTTCGGTACTTTATATAATACCTATACTTTCTTTGTGATGTATGCCAACATCGACAAGTTTACGTACAGCGAGCCTGATATCCCGATACAAGACCGCCCGGAAATTGACCGTTGGATCATATCGTTATTAAATACCCTGAGCAAAGAGGTTGACGCTTTTTATGCCGATTTTGAGCCTACCAAAGCTGCCCGCGCTATCCAGGATTTTGTAGATATAAACTTGAGTAACTGGTTTGTTCGCCTGAGCCGTCGCCGTTTTTGGAAATCAGACGACTCAGAAGATAAATTATCGGCTTACCAAACCCTTTATACCTGTTTAACCACCATAGCTAAGCTGATGTCGCCAATTGCGCCATTCTTTGCCGAGCGTTTGTATACCGATTTAAACAGCATCACCCAAAAAGAACCATTTGAATCGGTTCACCTGGCTTACTTCCCGGAGCACACTGCTGCTTTGGTAAATGAAGCTTTAGAAGAGCGTATGCAACTGGCACAGGATATATCGTCGCTGGTATTGTCGCTACGTAAAAAAGTAGGCATCAATGTACGCCAGCCATTGAGCAAAATTTTATTGCCGATACTGGATAAAGAGTTTGAGCAACAGGTTGACCAGGTGAAAGAACTGATCTTGTCTGAAACCAACATCAAGGACATTGAATACATAACCGACACTGCCGGATTTATCAAGAAAAAGATCAAACCAAACTTTAAAGCCCTTGGCGCTAAGGTGGGTAAGGATATGAAAGCCGTAGCCGAAGAGATCAATAATTTAGATCAGGAAGCCATCGCGAAGCTTGAAAATGAGGGAAGCTTGCAACTACTCACCACTCACTACTCGCTACTCACTTCAGACGTTGAAATTATTGCCGAAGATGTTCCGGGATGGCAGGTTGCAAATTTAGGAAAACTAACCGTGGCTTTAGATGTTACCATAACCGACGAATTAAAGGAGGAAGGAATATCACGTGAGCTAATAAACAGAATACAGAACCTACGCAAAAACAATGGCTTTGAAGTTACCGACAGGATAACTGTAAGACTATCAGATAGTCAAGCTATAAGCCGCGCGCTCAATAACAATTTATCCTATATTAGCGCCGAAATTTTGGCCGACAGTATAGCGCTTGATAATCAGCTAAATGAGGGCGAGACTACTACAATTGATGATAATGAAGTAATTATTGCTATTAAAAAAGTATAAATGAAAGTAGAAAACGAAAAAACCAGATATAGCGACTCTGAGTTAAAAGAATTTAAAGATTTATTGCTAGACAAATTAAACAGTGCTAAAGAAGAGTTAAACTCGTTAGCATCGTCGCTAAGTGCACCAAACGCTAACGGTACTGATGATACTGCAGGTACTTACAAAACTTTAGAAGATGGTTCTGCTACTTTAGAAAAAGAGCAGATTAACCAACTGGCTGCACGTCAAAAGAAATTTATTGAACAATTAGAAGCCGCTTTAGTGCGCATTGAAAATAAAACATACGGCATTTGCCGCGAAACCGGTAAACTTATCCCAAAAGAGCGTTTACGCGCCGTTCCGCATACCACCCTTACCATGGAGGCTAAATTAAAGCAATAAATGAAGGCTGTTTACGTAAAACCTTTTTTAACTGCTTTACTAATTATAATTGCCGATCAAGCTATTAAGCTTTGGGTGCATGCGCACATGTATCAGGGCCAGGAGATTAAATTTTTTGGCGACCGTGGCATGCTCCACTATACCGAAAACAATGGCATGGCCTTTGGCATGGAACTGGGTTTTACCTGGGGTAAGTTAGCGCTTACCTTATTCCGGATTTTTGCCGTTATTGGTATTGGCTACGGTATTACTTACCTGATCAAACATAAATATCACCGCGGCTTGATCATGAATGGTGCCCTTATTCTGGCCGGCGCGGTAGGCAACATTATCGACTCGACTTTTTATGGGGTGATATTTCACTATGCACCGCTATTGCACGGCCGGGTAATTGACATGTTCTACTTCCCGCTTGTATCTGGCACGTTCCCGCATTGGTTCCCGGTTTGGGGGGGCGAGGATTTTATTTTTTTCCGCCCGGTGTTTAATTTGGCCGATGCTTCAATATCGGTAGGTGTTATTTTGATATTAATATTCCAAAAACACTATTTTAAGCACGAAACCCCTGAAGCCGCCGCCCCAAACAGCGAAATGGTAGAAGAATAAGTCAAAAACATATATTTTATTAATATAAAAAAGCCGTGTCCGCAATATTGCGGACACGGCTTTTTTGCTTTTGCGTATTTTGCCCATTAAATTCAATTAATTCGATAATAATTTGGCATTCCATGACACATCATACAATATTTTAAACAAAAACAATAAAATGCCTGTCTTAAAATAAAAAACCAACAATTTTAAGGCGAAAATGAAGTTAAAAGTGAATAATTTCAAATAATTGTAGATTTTATTGTCAATTATTATAGGATTTTTAAATACTATTATTAAATTAGCAAAAGCAATCAATCAAATCATAGCGTTCTTTATAGATTTTTTATTATTCTGTTAGATTTTTCCGGGCAAAAGCTCAGAAATGGTCAACTTAATTTTACTTAACCTGATAAACTATGATTTTTAAAACTTTTTTCTAAACCCTCATCGGGGGATGTTACCGGACAGGTCGCGTTCGGGGCATTGCAAATTCATTTGGACATTTTACATGGACAGGTAATTACCGACTTAAGTCGCACGCAACTCGACTTGCCGCGCACTTAAGTCTACTTATCTGTACTCAACAATTACTTAAATCACCATTCAATCACTTATTAATTTTATTATGAAAAAATTTGTACCATTTGGCATTCTCATTATCGTAGTTATCCTGGCGTTTGCCTTCCCGGGCGCCAGCGCGGTTACCCCGGCTCCCACAACTTATAACGGCGCCGACATTGCCTGGATGCTCATCTCGACGGCTCTCGTATTATTAATGACACCCGGCCTGGCCTTCTTTTATGGCGGCATGGTTAGCCGCAAAAACGTTATCTCAACCATGCTGCAAAGCTTCGTGTGTATGGGTTTGATCACCATTATCTGGGTAGTATTTGGTTTTAGCCTGGCTTTTGGTAAAGACGTGGGCGGCGCCGGCCTTATTGGCAACCCGGGTTCATTCTTTATGATGCAAAACACGCTGGGCGTAGCCTGGCTGGGCGGCACCATTCCGGTTATTTTGTTTGCGATGTTTCAGTTAAAGTTCGCGGTAATTACCCCGGCTTTGATCACCGGAGCATTTGCCGAGCGTATCCGCTTTAACTCTTATCTGCTCTTTATTACCCTGTTCATCGTTTTCATTTATGCACCGCTTGCACACGCCACCTGGCACCCTGAGGGCCTGTTTTATAAAATGGGCGTGCTTGACTTTGCCGGTGGTACCGTGGTACACATGTCGGCAGGTTGGGCGGCGCTGGCATCGGCTTTATATTTAAAAAGACGGAATGAGATCCCCGAGTCGCATGTTCCGGCACGTATCAGCTATGTAATTCTGGGTACCGGTTTATTGTGGTTCGGTTGGTTTGGCTTCAACGCAGGCTCGGCCCTGGGTGCAAACGAGTTAGCTGCAACCGCCCTGGGTACCACTACTACAGCGTCAGCGGCGGCGGCTATGTCATGGGTATTTTTTGATATTTTAAGAGGGAAAAAACCGTCAGCAATGGGCGCTTGTATTGGTGCGGTTGTGGGTTTGGTTGCCATTACACCGGCAGCGGGTTACGTAACGGTCGGCCAATCGCTAATTGTGGGTATAGTTGCTGCGGTAGTGAGTAACCTGGTAGTGATCTGGAGAAGCAAAACCAATATCGACGATACGCTCGACGTGTTCCCTTGCCACGGCGTAGGCGGTATGATGGGCATGCTGATGACCGGTATTTTCGCCACTAAAAGCGTTAACAGCGCAGGCGCCAACGGTTTGTTTTTTGGCGAAACCAGCCTGTTTGTAAAACACCTGATAGCCCTGGTTGCAGTATCGGCCTTTGCTTTTGTAGGTTCATTTATTCTTTTAAAAATAACCGACATGATCAGCACCCTGCGTGTAACACCTGAAGAAGAGCTTGCGGGCCTGGACATCAGTCAGCACGACGAGGAACTGTAGTCTAAGTGATTAGTTAATCAGAGGTTAGAGATGAGTTGCATATCTTGTAAAAGCGCAACTACTCTAACCTCTAATCACTAATCACCGCCCCTTAAATCGAATAAATACAATAAAAAAGAAGATTATTAACAATTAATAAATAGTTTTCTTACTTTTAACTTATCAGAATATCGTTTTTAATGAGATTTGACGCAAAACACTTCTTAAAGCTATCTATGCTGCTATTGCTTTGCTGCGCTTTTTTCGGCGCCAAGGCATCGCCGCTTGCGTCTGCTTCAGTAAACGATCATAATACCAAAGTAATTAAGCTGTTTGCCGCTAAAGGGCAGCCGGCCACACCGCTTATCAAGTTTAACCTGATAGCCGGCAACCAGGAATTTATCCGTCAGGTTCATAAAACCACCAACCCGGTTTTTTCTGCTTACCTGGCACCGCAGGCAACAAGTACCTGTATCAGGTATTTCAATTATTTCTCCGGATATAACGACCACAGATATACGCTTCAAAACGCTGACTTTCTGTTTCCTTTCCACGTCTTTTGGTAGCTGCCAAAAGGTTCTCTGTTAGTTTAATATGAATAGTTACGATGTCTTGAACCCTAACGGGAACGGGTACATCCGGACGACTGACAGATATCCTTCATCAATCATTACCATTGCTTCATTAAGCAAACGGTACGGCACCCGATAATTTATCAAGCCTTCTCGATAGTCTTTATTGGGCCAGCCTTACAAGCACGCTTTTAGATTTGATTGATTGCTACAACAAAACACTAACATACGTGCGCCAAAGTAAGCGCTGACCCTTTACCCATGCTGAATCAAAATCAGCGGTTAATAAAGATTTCACTATAGTAGGATAAGGCTGGTCCAAAAGGGGGGATCAGCCTTTATTAAAAATTATCTTAGGCTGTGAACCAGCTTAATTTACACAAAAACAAGCCCTACCCTCCCCTGTAGGGAGGGCAAAAAAACGGCACCGTAAAGTTTACCCAATATTCAAAAGCCTCCCGGGGTGAGATTTAGAGGGGCTGTATTGAGCCGATATTAAAGAGCTTTAATCGTTTGTTGTTGATCGGTTAAATGTGAGAGCCTGCCACCTGTTAATACAGGAGCAGGCTTTTTTCACATTATATCATCTGCCTTATTAGTTGCCTGCAGGTGGGCGACGGCGTTGCTGCTGCTGATCTTGTTGCTGCTGCTGCTGTTGTTGTTGCTGACGTTGCTGGGCAGCTTGTTGAGCCGCTTGCTGAGCAGCCTGTTGCTGTGCCTGACGTTGTGCGGCTTGCTGTTGAGCCTGACGTTGTGCTTCCTGCTGCGCAGCTTGTTGCTGACGTTGCTGATCGGCTTGTGCCCGGCGTTGCTGTTCGGCCTGTTGTGCTTGTTGGGCAGCCTGTTGCTGAGCCTGGCGCTGCTGTTCAAATTGAGCGCGACGTTGTTGGTCAGCTTGCTGCTGTTGCGCTTGTTGTTGAGCCTGACGTTGCTGTGCTTGCTGAGCAGCTTGTTGCTGAGCCTGCTGTTGGGCCTGACGTTGTTGATCAAATTGCGCACGACGTTGCTGGTCGGCTTGTTGTTGCTGTGCTTGTTGAGCAGCCTGTTGTTGGGCCTGACGTTGCTGGTCAAACTGTGCACGACGTTGTTGTTGGTCGTGCTGTTGTTGAGCTTGCTGGGCCGCTTGTTGTTGCTGGGCCTGTTGAGTAGCTTGTTGCTGCTGTTGAACCTGACGTTGGTCAAATTGGGCACGACGTTGTTGTTGGTCGTGCTGCTGTTGAGCTTGCTGGGCCGCTTGTTGTTGCTGGGCCTGCTGAGTAGCTTGTTGCTGCTGTTGAACCTGACGTTGCTGGTCAAACTGCGCACGGCGTTGTTGCTGATCATTTTGCTGTTGAACAGCTTGTTGCTGCTGCACGGCATTATTATCCTGCGTACGTGGCGGCGCTACGTTTGGCCGGTTTTCAGGGCGACCGCGATACGGCGCACGTTGCTGACCGCTATTATTATAGTTTTGCTGCGGATTTACCTGATTTTGCTGTACAGGCTGTGTGGTATTAACATTACCGCGGGCAGGTTGAGCCACATTGCCCCGTTGTACCGGCGCAGTTGTATTATTTTGTTGTGGACGACGCTGAAATTCGCCGGGCTGTTGGTTTTGCTGCCCTTGCTGGCCATTTACACGTACCACACCACTATTAGGGTTGGCATTACGGGCCTGTGCTGCCAGTTTCTGCGCATTATCACGATTAAAAGACAAACTGCCACCGCCACGCGCAATACGTACGTTAGGGTTTCTGTCCTGATAAGCTTTGGCATCAACCACTAGCTGCGGACGGGCATTTTGTGATTGGCTAACGCGAGGTCTGAAAATGCTGACACTTCTTGATCCCACAGCAATACTTCCCGGCCTGCTGGCATTGGTAACCTGGTAAACTGCTGGGCGTTTGTGGGTATACCGTTCAACATCTGATGCTCTCGGGCCACCAATATAACTGCGTCCATTATATACATAGGTATTGTTAATTACCCGTGTACGACCTATGATACCCACCGTACGGCTGCGTGGCACATAATAGTTATATATTGATGGACTGTAAATATAGGCTGCCGGAGCAAATGCCCAGTAAGCATCGTAGTTGCCACTGCCAAAAGACATGCTGAAATCAATATCAGGCGATAACGGGGCCCAGCCATAATAGCCGCTGCCTGATCGCCAGCTTACCCAGGCCGGAGCCCACTCATAGCCGGGTATCCATTCCCAGCCATAATAGTCGTCAAAGCGCCAGCGGCCGTAGTGGAAAGTTGCCCATCCCCAGGGATAATCAGACACCCAGGTATTGCCATATTCAGTCATTATCCAGTAACCTGCAGTTTGGTACGGCCTGAAAGTTTCATCCACATCAGGCAACCAAACGTCGCCATAATTATTATCATACACCCAAGTACCGTAAGGCGCCAGGGCATCATAAAAGTCCTGCTCAGTAATGTAATCCTGGGCAAAACTTGCGCGTGGGGCCGCAGCTACCAGTATCATCACCAGCAGGCTTATTCCCCATATTTTTTTCAAGGTCTTCATATTATTAATATTATTCTCTGTATTAGGATTTGGTTTATTATTCTGACTACGTAAATATTAAATCGTTTAGTCTCGATAAATGTTTTTGTAACGGACAGCAAACAGCGCATCAATCAGCTTTAGTAGCAAATGCCTTTATATTCTCTTTTAATGCATCCAAAACGGGATCGCCCTCTTTAAAATTATAGCTGCTGCTTAAGGGCACAGACACCTGTATATCGGGCTTTAAACCTCCGCCGGTATTTTTACTTTGATAGGTAGGCGCATATATCCAATCTATCGGGAGGTTTAATTTTAAATGTGTTTCAGGCAATATTATCGGGTTTACATCCGCATCACTACCGTAGGCATTGCCGCCGGTTTCCTCGCCCAAAATAATACAATCACGCTGATTTTTAACCATTGTAGCAAATAATGCCGCTGCCGAAAAAGACCCTTCATTGATAAGCACGTATAACTTTCCTTTAAACTCATGCATTCTTACTTCTTGCCGGCTGTCATTATCATAATTATGCCGATAAAGCGAATGCCCCAGGTTTTGAATATCAGCTAAACTTACCCCCTCACTTACACTTTTTTTGCTAAGGTATTCTATCCTACTTATATTAACGTAACGTTCGTCAGCTACACCGTAATAGTATCGATGCGTCATGATATAGCTCATTAGGTCATTAGATATTTTCAGTTTACCGCCGGGGTTATTACGCAAATCAATAACAAGATTGGTGATATTGCGTTGTCTAACTTCCTTAAAAAAACGGGCATGCAAGGCTTCATATTCTTTTTCATACCTAAAATTCGGAATAGTAATCACAGCAGTACCGAGCATATCTTGGGGATATTTAATAGTTGGAAGATATGATATAGTTGAACTGGCAACCGGCCGGGCAGCCGAAGGTATTGGCCTTAGCGTATTTACAGCTTTTACTACTCCCCTTTTAATTTTGCCTTTATCGTTCAGTACAAAAAAGAATTGGTATTGATCTCCATTAATCAGATTGTATAAATAATTAAACTGGCTTGATATCCTGCGGTCTTTAAAGGTATTGCTATAGCCGTCGCCTGAGACAAATTCGCGCATTTTGTTTAATATAGCAGGCCCTGATACATTGTTTATAGCCAGCACTTCGCTGCCGCAGGTAAGCAATGAATCTGTTGAGCGTAAGCGGCTTCTGATGTAAAGACGGTCATTGTGTATGTACAGATTCGCAGGTATTAAGTCATGTTGAACAGAGCCGTATTGCCGGTAAGCAGCATCGCTCAAAACTACCGACGTATGCCCGGAACCCAACTTAGCTATAACATGCGCCAGTATTTTCCAATATTCTAACTCGTTCATCGGGTGATCGAGCTGCACGGACGCTTTGTTAAAATAAGCATCTATGGTATCTTTAGGGTGATACCGGTAAAGGCTGGGATGGATGATCTCCAACGTTGTCCTGAAAAAAACAAAGTCTGATTTTAATTGGTTAACCGTGTAATATTTAGTGAAGACGTTTTTTACCGTGTCCTGGGCCTTACACAGGCCATTGCACCATAAAAAAAAGATAAGGATATAGGCAGGTTTCATAAGTCGGCTAAATATAGAAACAATATCGCTAACAAACTTTTCCACGCTTTATACCAATCTGTATTTATTTCGATAATTTTACATTTTATCATTACACAACTATGAGCACAGAAGTAAATATTCCACGTCTGGATCTTAACACCTACACACACGGTAGTGCTGCCGAACGCAAACAGTTTTCGGACGATATCGGCAAAGCCTTTAACGAAACCGGCTTTGTTACCATTACCAATCATGGTTTAAGTAAAGAATTGATAGACGAGCTATATACCCAGGTTAAGGCCCTTTTTGCTTTGCCTGAAGACGTAAAAAAAAACTACGAAATAGCCGAACTGGCCGGCCAGCGCGGTTACACCGGCAAAGGCAAAGAAACTGCCAAAGGTTTTAAAACACCGGATCTGAAAGAGTTCTGGCAAATTGGACAGACTGTTGAAGGCGACGACAAACTGAAAGCGGAATATCCGGAAAACATAAAAGTAAAAGAGCTGCCAAAGTTTAACGACGTTACTTTAGAAATCTACAAAAAACTGGAGGGCATAGGCAAACAATTGTTGCATGCCATTGCAGTTTATTTGGGTTTGGACGAAAATTATTTTGACGATAAAGTAAACAACGGCAACTCTATCCTGCGTACGCTGCACTACTTCCCTATCGAGAATCCGGATGCAGTGCCTGCCGACGCGGTGCGTGCCGGAGCGCATGAAGACATTAACCTGATTACCCTGCTGATTGGCGCCAGTGCCGACGGACTGGAAGTACTTACCCGCAGCGGCCAATGGTACCCGGTAAAAGCCCATGGCGAAGACTTGGTAGTAAACGTAGGCGATATGCTGCAGCGTTTAACCAACAACAAGCTAAAATCAACCACGCACCGTGTGGTTAATCCGCCGCGCGAACTGATGAGGTTTTCGCGCTTTTCAGTGCCATTCTTCCTGCACCCAAAATCTGATATGGATCTGACCTCGCTGCCATCAACCATTGATGCTGAGCACCCAAAACTATACACAGACATCACCGCAGGCGAATACCTGGACGAGCGTTTACGTGAGATTGGTTTGAAAAAGTAAGCGAAATGTGATAAGAGGGTGTCACCCTGAGCCCGTCGAAGGGTGAGCGTTGGGATCGAACAGCGTTCATCTGGCCTTTGCGCTCATACTTCGACGGAGCTCAGTATGACACCCTCCTTTTGTTAATGTCATTCTCCCGTCTTCGCAGGGTCTCTCGACAGAGGACCCTGCGCCACATATACACACACATCCTCAGAGTCCTCTGCCGAGAGACCCTGAAGAGACTTCCATAAAAAAGGGATGAGGTTGAAACCCATCCCTTTTTTTATGGAAGCTTATCGAAATTAATTTCGGGCGGTTTAATGCCGTCGGTTTTTACCGTCATTATGGTGTTTAGCGGCGTCGGGATATTAAAGAAACCGCCGTTACGCAGATAAAAATCACTCATTCGAGTACCGCCTGCATAATCTTTCCTGTAGTTGATCTTTGCCGTCGCATCGCCGGTAAATCTGGCCTGGCTAACACGGGTCCACTCGCCGTCAACATCCTTCGTCCATTGGTTGCCGAAGCGCACCTCGCGGGTTTTATCGCCATAGTCAGGACTAAAATTTTCAAGGAATGAATGCAAACCCGTTAAATAAGAACCCGACTGCGGCCGCTTAAAGCTGGCTATAAGTTGCCATTCTTTAGCCTCTTTAGGTTTAAAGTAGGCGGTGTATATGGTGGTTTCAGCAGCGATGTCGCCTTGCGCATGTATCAGGAAGCAATAGGTTTTGCCCGCCACCCATGGATATAGTGCATAGCTTTGCCCGCCCGAGCCTTCGCCGCCAAAGGCACCCGTATGAACCGTTTCGCCTTTTTTAAGCAGTTGGATCTTCATGTTGTCGGGGATACTTTTTGGGTCGTTGGTTTGATAAGGGCTCCATACCGAGAACAATAGCCGGCGCTCGGTGGCCGAGTTTACCTGCATACCAAAATAGCCGCCACTAAAGCCATCGGCCATAAAATAAGAACCGATAATGTCTTTACCCACAGGCACCGTAACCTCGTTGTAAAACCATTCGACAGGTTTGTCTGGCACCTTATAAGCTAAATGCACCGACGGCCCTCTGCGCCCCCAGTGAAAGTAATTTCCATGATTGTCGTGCACATAAGCGGCTTGCCGCATAGCCTTGGGGCCGGTTAATACCAGAGCGGTTATATCGGCAAAAACATCGCCCGTTTTAGCCAGGCCGATGATCTCAAATTTGATATAACCCTGTAGTTTGGCATTGATTCGTCCAAAATTAACCACCTTAAAATCAGATGCGTTTTGCAGGACTTTCGTCCAGCTTTGGCCCGCGACTTTAACCATGACTCTGCTTTCGCCTTGCGGTACGCGCAGCTTCAGGGCAACATCTACCCCATCTATCGCGTCAAACCCTACATAAACAGCGGCCGTATCTTTGGCCGCCGTCCATTTAACCAAACCATCGTTGGTGATCCGGGCCTGCGCATCGGGCCTAACCCAGGCATTGCCACCCAGCGGCACGTTAATAGTAGTATCCTGACCTTGCGCCTGTGCCTTGAACACAAAGCACGCAACAGCCACTAACACCGGCATGATGTTATGAAAGAGTTTACGAATCATATATCGAGATTTTTAGGTTGCTTAAAGTTTGTCGCCCATTTCTGCCTTAATGGCGCGAAGCAGCTCGTACGGATGTTGTGAGCCAATGATATAAACCAGTCCGTCGCGGTCAGTCATGTGCACCGCGTCCCTCCCCGCAGCAAAAAAGCGGATGGTGCCTTTTGAGTGCAGGTTATAAACCGGGTTATTAAACAGGTAACGACTGTAAGGCGCCACATCGGCTTTGACAATGCTGTTCAGGTCGATCTTTACCAGGCGGGTTGTCCAGAGACCATTCAGAATAACGCTTTTGTTCTCGACACGGGTCCTAAAATGCGGCAAGAAGCCCATGATAATAGAGATAATCAAAATAGCAAAGCCCACCACCGCCAGCAAGTCGCCGGTTTTATCGTTAGGGTCGGTAAAAGTATAAACGGCAAAACAAAAAATAGACAACACCAAACGTATACACAAGGGTATAAATTCGCGGCCCAAGTATTGCTTTTCTGTAAAAATTCTTTTTTCGCTCATTGCTATAATTTGAAGATTTGAAAATAAGACAATTTGAAAATTGGGCGAAGATTTGAAAATTAAACGAATCGGAAAGCATCCTCAAATTTCCACATCCTCAAATTTTCAAATTCTCAAATCATCACATTTTCAAATTAACTTCTTTTAAACAGTTCGAAGATAACTACTTTTTTGGTGTTTTTGGTCACTTTATATCTATCGTCGGGCCGATAGCCGCCAATCCAGATAATTTCGTCGTTGCCGTTAATGAGCAGTGGGATCTGTGTTTTTTGGTGGACAGGTATTTTTAGGCCGATAAAAAAATCGCTCAGCTTTTTGCGCGTCTTCATCCCGATAGGGTAAAAAACATCGCTTTGCTGCCAGGTACGCATACTTAGCGGGAAGATCAGCTTTGCCGCATCTACAGAAACCGCCAGGGGATTATCCTTGATGATTATGGGCGCATCGTCATGCAGTATATTGAGCTTATAATTGCCAAAATGTACATTGGTATCATCCTGCGATATGCTGAGAGTTTTTTGTCCGGTTTTTTGGGGCGATGTGATGATGAGCGTGTCCCTATCCAATATCAATTGATGCGTGGCCGACTCAAACACACGGCCCGGATGTTTATCTAACGCAGAGATCAGATCATCCACAATCGTCTCATTAAAGCCATAAGGCTGCAACAGCTTGTACAGCAGCAACCGCAACGGGTTTAGTTTTTTTACTGCGGATATGGAAATGTGCGTATCATCGCCCACTTCACTCAACAATGCAGAGCCCAGCTCGTCCGCCTTTAACTCCAGCAACGTTTCCAAATCTTTAAATCGTTCCAGGTTATTCCGGAAGGTGCTTTCTAACGAAGGGTTCAGTTCGCGCAGTTTGGGGATCACCTCATGGCGCAGCTTATTGCGCGCATATTTGGTTGAAGCGTTGGAGCTGTCTTCGACATAAGTAAAGCCATTATCATTGATCAGCTTTTCAATTTCATCGCGGGTTAAACATAACAAGGGCCTCACTAACAAACCATTCTGCGGTAAAATGCCATGCAGACCGGCAATACCCGTACCGCGCACCAGGTTTAACAATATTGTCTCAATTGCGTCGTTTTGGTGATGCGCAAGTGCGATGGCATTGTATTGTTGTTGTTGTCGCAACTGTTCAAACCAATCATACCGCAGCTGGCGCGCAGCCATTTGTATAGATATTTTGTTTTGCGAAGCGTGCAATTGGGTATCAAAATTGATAGTATAAAACGGGACATTATTTTGATTTGCCAGAGCCTTGCAAAAAGCCTGATCGGCCAATGACTCGTCGCCGCGCAATTGAAAATTACAATGCGCAATGCCGAATTTATAGCCGGCGGCTTTTAATAAATGCACCATCAAAACAGAATCTATGCCACCGCTAACGGCTGCCAAAACAGCGTCGTCGCGGTTAAACAGGCGATTTTGCTCTATAAAATCGGTGAATTTTTTAATCGGCAGCATCATCAAAATTATTAATTTAATAAGCCCGACAAAAAACTAATTTTGCAGCAGTGAATAAATACGTCTTAAGTTTCTTTTTTTTACTGGCCACGCTGTCAGTTTTGGGTCAAAGCAAATCAAGGGTTAACCTGGTAAGCTCTACTACCCTTAAAACAGCGCCCAACCCAAACGGGACCGGCCGTATCATAAAGGTACACAATGGGGTGTTTAAACAAGACTACTCTACCCTAACCTCAGACAGCGCCTATTTTTACCCTGACCAAAACATGGTTGACGCTTTTGGCCACGTGATCATTAACCAGGGCGACACCGTTCATATTTACTCAGACAAGCTCAACTACAACGGCAATACCAAAATAGCCGTACTGACCGACCATGTAATGATGGTGGATAAAGACGCCACGCTCACCACCAATAATTTCACTTATAACACCGCTACCCGTATTGGCACCTATGTGGACGGCGGGAAACTGGTAAACAAAGAAAATACGCTCACCAGCAAAAACGGTTATTACTTTGCTTTTACCCGCGATGCTTATTTCAGGTATAATGTGGTCTGCAAAACACCCGATGCAGTTATAAATACCGATACCATGCGCTACAATTCGGGTACGCGTATTAACTATTTTTATGGGCCGACGATTATCAAAGGAAAAGATAAAGACAACCTTTATACCGAAAACGGCACTTATAACACGGTACTGAAACAGGCGGCTTTCGGCAAAAACAATTTGTATACCAGCCAAACCAAATCGCTTAAAGGAGATAGTTTATTTTATGACCGGCTAAAAGGGTACGGCCGGGCAGTGAAGCATGTAGTTTTTAAAGATAGCGAGCAAAAAATAACCTTGTTTGGCGATTTGGGCGTATACGATAAGAGTAAGGAAAAGGCGACGGTTACCGATAATGCTTACATGATCATGGTTACCGAAGACAGCACGTCGACCGCCAAACCTGCCGATTCATTAAAAGCTGCTGCAGGGGTTAAAGCCGGCAAAACTGATAGCCTGAATAAGTTGACCCGTAGTCTGCCAATAAAAAATACGGCTAATGCAAAGCGTATGGCCGACTCGCTCATTAAAAATAAAAAAGCTGCCGTAGATACCTTGACCAAGGCCTTGCAAAAAGCAAACATGGCGCCCATCGCCGATAAAAAACTGAGCCTGCAAGGCATAAAAGATTCGGTGATTAAACAGCTGCCCAAAAAGGCAGCTGTACAACAGAATGCAAAGACAACTGCCGTTAAAAAAACGGCTACAAACGCTAAAAAAGCGACTACAGTAATGATACCGGGCGCGCCAAATGTAGCACAGCAAAAAGCGCCACCTGTACTGCCGCCCATTGTTTATAAGTATCAGGACACCATACAAGAAAAGCCGCAGGTAAAAAAACTCAACATTCGTTACGACACCCTGTTTATGGTGGGCGATACATTTAAAACCCAAATGGTGACCTACAAAGACTTTAAGCTGATAAAAAAACGTCAGTATGAGTTAGAGCATCCGGATACAACTACTAAAAAGCCGGTCGCCACAGTTACTAAAAAGGCTGAAGAAATTGATAAAACCGATTATTCAAAACCGGTTAAATTTATCAAGCAGAAGCCATTTGTTATAAGAATTGATACCACGCAAAAACCTTATGAGATACCGAAATTAACCCGGGATATCAGGATATTAAGTCTCACGGCGCCGACGGTAACAGCGGGGAGATCCGTCGCGACGGCAGCAAATCCAAACAAAGCTGCCGCATCAAAGCCAACTGCTGCTGATTCATTGAAGATTAAACACAGGGCAGATTCACTGGCCGCGCATGCACCGAAGGAATTATCTGATACTACGCGCCTAAGGATAGTGAGTGTGTACAACAATGCCAAGATATTTAAGTCAGATTTACAGGCTAAGTCTGATTCGATGTTCTATTCAAGCATCGACTCTACCATACGCATGTATAACAAGCCTATGATCTGGACACAGAACTCGCAGTTATCGGGCGATACCATCAATTTACAGCTGAAAAATAAAAAGCTGGATAACCTGGATATGTACCCGTCGGCATTTATTGTCAATATTGAGAAAAAAGATTCGACGCACTTTAACCAGGCCGGCGGCAAGTTTATGCATGGCACGTTCAAAAACAGCAAGCTGAACACGTTCACCATCATTGGCAACGCCGAAACCATTTATTTTAAGCGCGATTCGGTTACAAACAAAGTGACCGACATGTCAAGAACCCAAAGCGGGAAGGCCAGGTTTAACTTTGTTAACGGCGATATAAGCAGCGCGTCATTCTCCGAAAAATACACGGCCCGCGGCATCCCGATAGGCAAAGCCAAGGACGACGACAAGGTGTTAAAAGGCTTTATCTGGAAACCCAAGGACAGGCCAGCCTCAAAAGCTGCCATTTTATCGCACAGGCCGGTTAAAACTAAAACCCCGGCCAAAACATCGGCTAAACCGCGAGGTTCTAAGGGTAAAACAACCATTAAAAAGCCCGGCGGAGCGAAAGCTGCTATTGATACCGCCAACATAAAAAGCAATGCCGATACCAGCGCGGTTAAATCAAAAGCGGATAGTCTAGGCGGGAAATCAAACAACATTAAATCAAAAGCTGACAGTCTGAGCAAAAAACCGGCAGTGGTAAAACCGGGTGCTGCGCGGGAAACGCTTAGCCCGGCCAATCAGGCGGCATCAAAGTCAGGAGTGCCTCGTGATACTGTACGTGATAATTCAGCATTGAAGCGCGACACTATACGCAGGGATACTACCAAGCTTAAAAAGCCAGGGGTGCCGAAGCCTTGATTTCATTAAACTAAGTCTTGCTAAACCGCGCGCCATTGCGAGGAACGAAGCAATCTCTGCACGACAGTTACACTCGCTTGATTGATGAGCAAGTGTAGAGATTGCTTCGTTCAGCAATGACGTGGTTTTGTATTTTTATAGCGTGTTCAAAAACTCCGTAAATTCGCTGCCCCTTGTTGGTGTTGTCATCAACAAGCACCGGCATGCCTGTTTAATGCGGTAATTGCCTGCGCACATGTTGTTGGTGACAACACCAACAACGGCCGGGGAAGCAGAACGCGCGCCGGGAACTGGATTTTTAATTTTTACAGCGTGTTCAAAAACTCGGTAAGCTTCTCAACAGCTATGGCCCGGTGGCTGATGCCGTTTTTTTCGTCGAGGCTCATTTCGGCAAAGGTGATGTCGTAACCATCGGGCTGAAAAATGGGATCATAACCAAAACCACCATTGCCGCTGTTTTTTTTGCGGATAGTCCCTTCAACTGTTCCCTCAAAAAAATACTCCTCCCCATTCCACATCAGCGATATTACCGTACGAAACCGCGCCTTGCGATCGGGATTATCGCCAAGCTTAGCCAAAACTTTAGCAATGTTGGCGGCATGGTCGCCATGTTTACCGGCATAGCGTGCCGAGAAAACACCGGGCTCGCCGTTCAGGGCGTCAACCTCTAATCCACTGTCGTCACCAAAGCAATTAACGTGGTATTTGCTGTAGATGTGTTTACTTTTGATGGATGCGTTTTCGGCAAAAGTGAGGCCGGTTTCTTCGATATCGTCATTACAGTTAATATCGTTCAAGCTTAACAGCTTGATGCGTCCGGCCAGTTTGGCTTCTACCTCTTCAAGTTTATGTGCGTTATTTGTGGCAAATACCAGTTGCTGCATGTTTTAAAGATTTTTCATTTGTTCCCAAAAGGCCTTTTTGTTGTCGGTGCTGCTCATCATCTCATCAAAACTAAAGCTATACAACAAAGAGGCGGCGGGCGCCTGTTTAAGCTGATTCATATCGGGCACCTTCAGCCCAACAGGCACGGCATCCTGGCCCAATACCAATACTTTTTTGGGAGCGAAAAATCTATACATATCGGCCCATTTAGTATTAGCGGTTTTGGCCAGGTTAAGAATGGCTACGTCGTCCAACTCGAGCTCTTTGCGTTTCAGGATACTTTGCAGGGCGGTTAAATGCTGCTGATCCATGAAATCCTGGTTAGGATAATGGGTGAAAATTAAAAAGGCCTTTTTGTTTGATCCGAGGTAATTAAACGGAGAGGCCGGTGTTTGCACAACGGGTTCAGCCTTAGGTTGAGGGGCAGGTGCCGGCTCAACCGGCGCAGCTATCGCAACCGGCTCAGTAACAGGCTCGGCTATGGGTACTATCGGGGCAGCCGGCGCGGCAACAGCGGGAACATGAGCTGATCTTTCATTTGGCAAAAGATAAACTTCGTCCTGAAAAATATATTTTAATGCTGCTGCGTGCTCTGTCTTCACTTTAACAAATTTTAACCAAAAATAGTTAAAGTGTTTGATGCTTTATTGGCATATTCGCATAATTATAAAACCGCAGATATTAAAAGACTGGGTTTTACAGTTATATATTGATAATTTTTACCGAAATTCGGGCGTTTTTACAGGTAATACCTGTAGCATATTTTAAGAAGATTAAATGAGAAAGTTTGGGTTTGTAGTTTTAGGTTTAGTGTTGTTTGCTACCGTTGCCAATGCGCAGCGCAAAATATCATTAGATAAAATTGTTGCGGTAATTGGTAACAGTATTGTATTACAGTCTGACATTGAGGGCATGACCGCCCAGGCGCTGTATCAGGGCTCGCATACCAATAAATGCCAGTTAGTACAAGACCAGATTGCCACCAAAATATTGGTACAACAAGCGGCTATTGACAGTATCGAGGTTAAAGATGATGATGTTGATGCCGAGATTGACCGCCGTGTGCGCTACTCGGTTCGTAATGCCGGTGGCCAGGACCGTTTGGAGCAATTCTTGGGTCGTTCATTGCTGCAATACAAAGAAGAAATCAGACCAGATGTACGCGAGATGCTTATCGCTCAAAAAATGCGCGCACACATTACCGAGAAACTGAATACTACCCCGCAGGACGTAAAAGACTATTTCAGAAAACTACCTAAAGACAGCTTGCCAACCTTTAACAAAGAGGTTGAGGTTGCCGAGATTGTGTTTGAACCCAAACTAAACAAACAAGAAAAAGATATATACAAACAAAAAGCACAGGACCTGCTTGACCGTATAAAAAAAGGCGATGATTTTGGCGCTTTGGCAACCGCTTACTCGCAAGACCCGGGCACAGCTCCGCAAGGTGGCGACGACGGCTTTATTGACCGCAACATGTATGTAAAGGAGTTTACCGCATGGGCATTCAGGCTAAAAGCCGGCGAACTATCACCGGTGTTTGAGTCGCCTGACTATGGGTATTTCATCGTGCAGGTATTGGAACGCCGCGGCGAGCAGGTGCATACCCGCCACATATTGATATCGCCCCCAATTACGCCCGAAAGCCTTGACCGTGCAAAAGGCAAAGCCGATACGATTTATAACCTGTTGGACAAAAACCGCAAAGTCGACTTTTTTGCGAATGCTGCGTCGTTCTATTCAGACAATAAAGAAACTAAATACAATGGTGGTTTGCTGATGAATAATGAGGGTGTAGATAACCGCACCAGTTATATCCCTACCGATAAGCTTGACCCGCAAATTGTAGCGGTGATTGACACCATGAAGGTAGGCGGTATTTCAAAACCGGTGTTGTTTACAGACCGCCAGGGTAAAAAGAGCTATCGCATATATAACCTTAAATCGGTTGTTGACGCGCATAAGGCAAACTTAGAGCAGGATTTTGCCAAGATTAAAGATTTTGCTACCAGCGACAAGGTTAACAGAACCATTGCCGACTGGTTTGCTAAAAAGAGAAAACAGACATATATACGCATCGATCCTCAGTTTCAGGACGGTTGCCCGATATTGAAAAAATGGGCCTCGGCTGATGCACCACAACCGACGGTTAGCAGTCAGGCAAACTAAACCTTAGAAAAACTATGCAACACCAATCTGAAGTAGAGGCAGCTGATGCTTTAAAGCAAGCCTACCAAAAAATACGTGCCGAAATAAGCAACGTAATTGTAGGCCAGGATGAGGTGGTAAAGTTTGTGCTGATATCTATTTTCAGCAATGGGCATTGTTTATTGGTTGGCGTACCCGGCCTGGCTAAAACCTTGCTGGTACAAACCGTTTCGCAGGTTTTAGACCTGGATTTTAACCGCATACAATTTACACCCGACCTAATGCCGTCTGACATCATTGGTTCAGAGATTTTGGGCGAAGACAGAAATTTCAAATTTATCCCGGGCCCGGTGTTCTCTAACATCATTCTAGCCGATGAGATAAACCGCACACCGCCAAAAACCCAGGCGGCCCTGTTAGAGGCCATGCAGGAAAAAGCAGTTACCGCTGCCGGTGTTACACATAAACTGGCGCCGCCTTTCTTTGTACTGGCCACGCAAAACCCTATCGAACAGGAAGGCACCTACCCGCTGCCTGAAGCGCAGCTTGACCGCTTTATGTTCAAGATATCATTGAACTACCCATCGTTTCAGGAAGAGCTGGACATTGTAAAAAACACCACCAGCACACTGAACCAAACGGCAGAAAAAGTGCTGAATGCCGAACAGATCATTTATTTCCAGCAACTGGTTAGAAATATCCCGGTGGCAGATAATGTATTGGAATATGCTGTAAGGCTGGTTGCCAAAACCCGTCCTGACGGCGAAATGGCCGCTCCAAACGTAAAACGCCTGTTGAACTGGGGTGCTGGTCCGCGGGCCTCACAATTCTTGATCCTGGGCGCTAAATGCCATGCGGTGATCAATGGCAAATATTCACCGGATATCGAGGATGTTCAAGCCGTTGCCAAACCCATTCTGAGCCATCGTATCGTACGCAGCTACCACGCAGAAGCGGAGGGATTGAGCACGGATGATATAATTGAGCAACTCTTTTAGTTGTTGAAGATTGGTTATTACAGATTGAAGATTAGTTATTAAAGATTAGGACTTTCAAAGTTCAGTATAAAACAAAAAGCGGCTTACCAAATGGTAAGCCGCTTTTTGTTTGAATAACCGATTGCTAAGCAACCAATCTTTAATCTTCAATAACCAATCTTCGAACTTAGTTCTCTATCGCCGAGAAAACTTCAAGCAGGATGTTCCAGGTATGTTTGGCGGGGTCAAGTTCCCAGATACGTACATAGTTGTAGTTGGCTACAATTTCGCCTTTTTTTATGCGGGCGCGGCCATAGCTGTAAGCCAGGTCATTGCTGGTTGAGCGGCCGCCGCTGATGGTTTCGGCAGATATAGTTATAGCCTCGTTGTTCAGGAATTTCATTACCTGGTCGCTACCCATCATTGGCTCAAAACCCGGGAAGTAATAACGCCCCTCAGGGCTTAAAAACTCTTTATAGGCACCTAATGAAGAAATGGTCAAAGCCTGGTTAAACGTTTTATCAGTAGCCAGGATAATGTTTTTACCGTTGAACGGGTCTTTGTTCTTTATTGGCTTTTTTGAAGGATCAGGCTCTTTAAAATCTGTAGTGGCTTCTTTTTCTGCCTCGGGGTGTTGTATACCCAAATCTATCAACAATTTCAGGTGGCCTTCGCCATCGTTATGCCATACAGAAACATAATCGCCATATACTTTATCATCGTCAGACTTGCCATTCTGGTAAACATATGGGCCGGCGGTAAAAGCCAGATCGCCGTCGTAGGAAATACGCGCTATCTTAGGTGTCCACTGTAAAGTGCCGGGCTGTTTATCTACGCTTTCGTAAAAATCAGTAATCTTAACAAGTTTTGGTTTAAACACAATGCCTTCAGGATCGGCAACAGCTAAAAAGCCGGCCTTGATACCTTTACGGGCAACCAGTTTATTAAAGGCGTCCTCGGCTTCAATTACTTTATGAACTTGTGCCGGCCCCTGAGCCTGAGCCAATGACACAACGCTATAACAAATAAAAGAAAGAGTAGCCAGTGCGATTTTTTTCATTTTTTGTGAGTTGGATTTTTTGATTAATGTTTTTACCCTGCGTGATTTCAGGATTCAAGTATCTGTTTTTTTCTTTAAACGTCAATAATTCATTTAAATTTTACTCCAGTTAGTACCTTCTTTGCTATCCTTTAGCTGAAAGCCTATTTGTTGTAAGCCGTTTCGTATTTTATCAGAGGTAGCGTAATCGCGGTTTTGCTTTGCTTCGTTACGCAAATTAACCACCAGGTCAATCACTTTAGGCAAGTCATCATTAGCTGCCTGTTCGTTTTTTAAACCCAACACGTCAAACACAAATGTTTGGATCATGCTTTTTAAAATTTCCAGATTAGCAGCGTCTATCTTCAGTTTGCCGTCATGCACAGAGTTGATAATACGCGTAGCCTCAAACAGTTCGGCTATTAAAACCGGGCTATTAAAATCGTCATTCATTGCATCGTAACACTTTTGTTGTAAAGGCGCAATGTCGACGTCAGACATAGCCGAAGTTTTCAAACTATCCAGCAAAGTCACCGCATTCATGAGTCGTTTAAAGCCTTTGTCAGACGCTTCCATGGCCTCGTTGCCAAAGTCGAGCGTACTGCGGTAATGCGCCTGCAGAATAAAGAAACGCACCGTCATAGGGCTGTAGCCGCGTTCCAGTATAGAATGCTGACCGGTAAATAACTCATGCGGCAAAAAGCTGTTACCTAATGATTTTGACATTTTCTGGCCGTTAACCGTCAGCATATTGGTATGTATCCAGTAACGGGCCGGATTCTTGTCATAACATGCCACGTTTTGAGCAACCTCGTTGGTATGGTGTGTAGGCACCAGGTCGATACCGCCGCCGTGGATGTCAAATTGCTCGCCCAGGTATTTGTGGCTCATGGCCGAACACTCCAGGTGCCAGCCGGGGAAACCCACACTCCATGGCGACGGCCATTTCATTAAGTGCTCTGGCTTAGCTTTTATCCAAAGGGCAAAATCAAGCTTACCTTTTTTATCGTCTTGTCCGCCTAAAACGCGGGTGTTATTTAAAAGTTCTTCAAGGTTACGGCCGTTCAAAACGCCATAATCATGCGTGCTGTTATATTTTTCGACATCGAAATAAACAGAGCCATCCACCTCATAAGCAAAACCGCGCTCCAGCATGATCTTGATCAGTTCAATCTGCTCAATAATGTGGCCCGTAGCTGTAGGTTCGATGCTTGGCGGCAGGGTATTGAATATCTGCAGCACATCGCGAAAGCCTACGGTATATTTCTGCACAATTTCCATCGGCTCCAATTGAGCCAGCTTTGCTTTCTTGGAGATCTTGTCTTCGCCCTGATCGGTATCGCCTTCCAGGTGGCCGGCGTCGGTAATATTACGTACATAACGCACCTTATACCCGATGTGGGTAAGGTAGCGGAAAATTAAGTCGAATGATATATAAGTTCGGCAGTTGCCTAAATGAACGTCGCTGTAAACGGTTGGACCACAAACATACATGCCTACGTGCGGCGCATTTAGCGGTTCAAATTTTTCTTTTTTGCGGGATAAAGTATTGTAAACAAATAAATTTTGTTGCATGATGGCAAACTTACGATTTTTAGGGGTTATGTTAAGTGATTGGTTTAAGTTGATGAGGTGAATGGTTTTTATTTTACACAGCAATAACTTGCCCCTACCTACCTCAACATCAAATCAGCATAAACCGGGAAATGGTCTGACAGCTTTTTCTCGATCACGGTATAACTGGCCACATCAAACTGTTTGGAGGCCATGATATAGTCGATCTGGTAATTCGGGAAGTCGCCGTTATAGGTACGGCCCAGGCCAAAGCCTTTTTCATGAAAAGCATTTTTTATGCCCTTTTCCATCTGATTTACCGCGTACGATGTCGGGGTATCATTAAAGTCGCCGGCTATGATGTATGGGTAAGGGCACTTGTTGGCATGCGCCTTAACCAGCTCTACCTGCTCGGCACGCTTTAAAAAAGCGCGTTTTAACTTGCCGCCCAGGCGCCTGGTCGACCCGATGTCAGGTTTGCCTCTTTGCGTTACAGTATCAATGTAGCGGTAATCTTCAGGATCAAAGTTGATAGACTGCAGGTGCACGCTGTAAAGCCTGAATATCTGATTGCCTTTCTTAATATCGGCATACACGCATTGGTTGCCGCTAAACATTGACGACAATTGGATAAATCCTTTAGCAACGATGGGCCATTTCGAAAAAATGGCAATGCCCTCCACTTCAGTGTCGCTTCCTGAAAAATTCTGGACGTCATAGTTATCTGAGCCGATAATTTTTTTGATGGAATCGGTCATGGCAAAACGACCGCGCTTACGGGTAAAATATTCTTCAATGCCGATAACATCAGGCTGCTTTGCCGATATAATGGCCAAAATATCATGCCGGGTAGAAACATCATTAACGGCGCCGTATTTTTTAAAACTATGCACGTTATAGGTCATCATCCTGACAGCAGCAGGGTTAGTTGATTTAAGCGGATCGCTATTTCCGGGATGTAAACCGATATTATTTTTTAAAACGCCGAACCCGCAAACAATGGTAATGACAGATATAAGCACCACCCAGCTTCTGCGCAGCGCCCAGTAGACGATCATCAATAAATTAGCGAGTAATATGGGCGGATAAGCCAAGCCAAAAAACGCAATTACCCAATATTTACGTGGGTCTGTTACAGGCGCCATATAAGCAAGCAGTAAGGCAAGACATAAACCGCAGTTTATCCATAAAAATATCTTATCAAATAAAGATAGTTTGCCTTTTTTCTTTGCCTTCATTGTTTTTTACTGGCTCGAAACAGTGTGTCTTTTTCTTGTTTGCTCAGGTTATCGTAACCTGTAGTAGATATTTTATCCAGTATTCGGTCAATCTCTTCCTGACGCGGGGCGTCGTCAGTGACAATATTACGATTTGTTGAGGCAACTTTTAGCTTTGAACGTTTTTTAAATTTAAACAAATTGGCAATGCCGGCTATCCAGTCGTTACCTCTTTGCAATTGCTTTACGTAGATAAAACCCATCAGCGCACCGCCCAGGTGCGCAATTTCGCCGCCTGCGTTAGGGCCTTTTATCCCCCAAAAACCTGTCGCTACGTAAAAAACAGCAATCCATTTCAGCTTAATAGGTAATATACCAAAAAGCATGATCTCATAATTTGGGGTGATGGTAGCCGCCGCCGCAATTATAGCCATAACACTGGCCGACGCACCCACAACCGATGCCCCAACATAGATACCATTTTGGGTAAACATAGGGAACAGGTTATAACTACCCACAAAAAACAAGGCACCGGCCAGGCCACCCATCAGGTATAATCCAAGAATGCGCCTATCGCCCAAAAACTCTTCAAAAATCTGGCCCAGCCAGTATAGCCACAGCATGTTAAACAGCAGATGGAAAAAATCTGCATGCATGAACATATAGGTAAGCGGTGTCCAGAAATGAGCGGCCAGGCGTGGCAAATACGACGGCAGGGTTAAATAGCCATAAGCCAGCTGATATACGTTATCTGAATTTAATACCAGGTTTTCAAGTACAGACGCTGCACCGATGGCCAGAAATACGATAACATTTATGCCGATGAGCATGTACAGTTTACTGCCCGATTTAAACACCCGGTAATAGATATTTTGCCAGAACCCCATAGTCAATTAAATCTCCCTATATAAAATTTCGCGGACCTTGCAGGCGCCACATTTTTACCAGTATAAAGCCAATAATCGCTCCGCCGATGTGCGCAAAGTGCGCCACGTTGTCGCCGCCAAACTGACTTATACCTAACGATAATTCTATTAGTATATACACCGGAATGATGTATTTTGCTTTAACCGGAACCGGAATAAATAAAATCATCAGTTCGGCATTTGGATAGATCATCCCAAAAGCTATTAAAACACCAAAGATGGCACCCGAAGCACCTACCATTGGCACGTTGAAAATGTCATAGAGCTTTTGCGCGTTTTCGCCATATTGAAGGTAGGACGACTCCAATTCAGGAAACGCAATGTTGATGCCGCCGGTGATGGCATGTACCTCATAAGCCTGCACAATCATCTGGAAAACTACCGCGCCAATACCGCAAACAAAGTAAAACACCAGGAACTTTTGCGAGGTCATGGTGTATTCCAATATGACACCAAACGAATAAAGCGCAAACATGTTAAAAAGGATGTGTTCCCAGCCGCCATGTAAAAACATGTAGGTAATTAATTGCCAGGGCCTGAAGTTTGGCGAGTTAAAATAATATACGCCAAAGTGCTGGCCAACCGGGTCTGCACCGCCGTGACTATAATACAGCGTTGCAACGAAACAAAGAATATTGATGATCAACAGGTTCTTTAAAACCGGGGGCAGGTTAGAAAACGGTGATTGCATAGATGTTTATCTCTTTTTCTGCGGATGTTTATTTTTCAAACCGCTCTAATAATTCATTTAATGTAAAAGTACTGATAACCGGCTTGCCATTTAGCGCCACATTTGGCATCTGGCAGGCAAATAACTGATCAGTCAGTTGATTCATTTCTTCGGCCGATAATTTGGTACCGGCTTTAATAGCCGCATTGCGCGCCAATGAACGGGCCAGGTTATCGCGCTTGTCCAGCTTTAAAATGCTCTGATTATTTTTAAAGCCTTCCAGCAAATGCTCCAATAGCTCATGCTCGCCTACATTGTTTAAGTCGGCCGGTATGCCTTCAACCACTACGGTATTTTTGCCAAATTCGCGCAAATCAAAGCCCAATGCACGTATATCTGGCATTAACTCTCTCAATAACTCAAAATCGGCACCATTTAGTGTAAGCGATTGCGGGAATAGGCTCTGCTGACTAACACCTGATTGGTTTTGCAGCTGATTTAAAAACCGCTCGTACAAAATACGCTCATGCGCGGCCTGCTGATTGATCAACATAAAACCCGACTTAATTTGCGACATGATAAAGCGGTTATGGATCTGGAAAAACTGCTTATCGCTTGATTTTGCTATATCCTGATCATTAACCGTTACGCTTTCCTCAGCATGCAGCAAAGTTTGTTCGGCCGGTGTATCGCGTTTGGCAATTTCATATAAAGTTTCCCAATTGCTTGGGATAGGATTGCTGCGACTGCTGCGATCTGTAGAACCTCCGCTGCCGTTATAACTGCTGCTGCCGCCTTTTGATTCCTTTTCGAACGGCAGCTCACGGTCGGTTTTAGCGAAAGGGTTAAAATCAGGGTTAAAAGCAATCACCGGCGCTACAATTTCCTCAAAAGGTTTGGGGGTGATGAGGTGCTCAATGCTGTTTTCCTGATCAAAATCCAGGCTTGGCGTAATGTTATATCTGCCCAACGAACGTTTCACCGCCGAGCGGATGATTGCATAAATAGCTTTCTCGTCCTGGTATTTAATTTCTGTTTTGGTGGGATGTACGTTGATATCAATTTTTGAAGGGTCGATATCAATAAACAACACATACAGCGGATAGGTATCGTCGGGCAAGATCTCTTCAAAAGCTGTCAGCACCGCATGGTTCAGGTATGGGTCTTTGATAAAACGATTATTTACAAAGAAAAACTGCTCGCCACGTGTGCGTTTGGCAAACTCGGGCTTGCCCACAAAACCATGCAGGTTAATGATGGTGGTGTCTTCTTCAACCGGCACCAGTCGCTGGTTATAGTTATTGCCAAAAAGATGGACAATACGCTGCTTCAAAGCACTTGCCGGCAGGTGATAAACCTCCTGCCCGTCATGATGTAATGAGAAAAATATTTCCGGATGCGCCAAAGCCACACGCTGAAACTCGTCGATGATATGACGCATCTCAACCGGGTTACTCTTCAAAAAGTTACGACGCGCAGGGATGTTATAAAACAGGTTTTTAACTGAGATGGATGTCCCGGCGGCAGTTGAACAAGGTTCCTGTTTAATCACTTCAGAGCCGTCGACAAATATCTGGCTGCCCAGTTCATCTTCATGACGGCGGGTTTTCAGCTCAACCTGCGCCACCGCCGCTATGGAGGCCATTGCCTCGCCCCTGAAACCCATGGTGCGTATGGCAAACAGGTCTTCAGCTTTTTTTATCTTGGAGGTAGCATGGCGCTCAAAGCACATACGTGCGTCGGTACCGCTCATGCCGCAGCCGTTATCAATCACCTGAATCAAGGCCTTGCCGGCATCTTTCACAATTAACTGTATCTTATCGGCACCGGCATCAATAGCATTTTCAATCAGCTCCTTTACGGCAGATGCAGGTCGCTGCACCACCTCGCCCGCAGCGATTTGGTTGGCTACTGAATCCGGTAAAAGCTGAATTATATCTGACATGTATGTATCTTCCCTTCCCCGCCAAACCGGCGGATCTTTTGCGCTGCTAAATTAGGCATTTAGCAGGACAAGTTGTGTTTCTTAACTTTGGTAAGGTGATTATTATATATGCCCTTTTTTATGTAAATTTGAGTATGACTATCGAAATAAAAACACCGGTAACCAAAGAGAAAGTTCAGCAAGCAATAAAGCAAATTGCTGAGTCATCTGGTAAAAAAGGTCTGCGTAATCATTTTGGAAAGTTAAAACGTGGCATAGACGGGCTTGAATATCAAAAGCAAATAAGGAATGAGTGGGTTTGATTTTGTAGCCGACACTAACTTTTTGATTGATGTACATGAGGGCCGGGATAAAGTAGAACCGTTTCTGGATTCATCTGTGATCGTATCTGTAATCACAGAGATCGAATTGTTGGGTTGGCACAAAATAAGTACAGAAGAAAAACATAAACTCAGAGCCCTTTTAGACGATTGTATTGTTTTTGAACTCACTGCCGATATACGAAAACTAGCTATTGAAATGAGGCAAAAAACCAAGATCAAAACACCGGATGCAATAATTGCAGCGACCGCAAAATATCTCCAAATACCATTGGTTTCTTCTGATAAAGGCTTCAAAAATATTGGAGGAATTGAATTAATACTCATCTGATCTCAGATAGCGAGGGTTAGAAGCCAAAATAAATACTCCCACAATTTTTCAAATACCTGTCCTAACTTTATGGAGCGATAGTTGTATATACCTTATATTTACAGTTCACATCTACTGCATGAAGAAATTATGGCCCCTGCTGTTACTTTTTATAGCAGCCTGTAAACAAAAAGAATACGATGCTGATCTGCTGGTGAAAAACGCTGTGGTTTACACCGTAGACAGCGCCTTTACCATAGCTAATGCATTTGTTGTTGATAACGGCAAGATCGTAGCCGTAGGCGATTCAAACACGCTGGCCGAAAAATACCTGGTTCATGAAGTGGTAGATGCCAAAGGCAAAGCCATTTACCCGGGCTTTATTGATGCTCATGCGCACTTTTTAGAATATGGCCTGGGCCTGCAGCAGGTAAACCTGAAGGGCCTGAAAAGCTGGCAGCAGGTTTTAGATACCGTTAAAGCCTATGCCGAACGCAACCCCGAAGGCTGGGTTATAGGCAATGGCTGGGACCAAAACCTGTGGGCTGATCACAAATTTCCTGACAAAGCCAAGCTAGATCAATTGTTCCCGGTACGGCCGGTTATTTTGAACCGTGTGGATGGTCATGGCGCAATAGTAAATCAGGCGGCACTAAATATTGCGGGTATTAAACCCGGCCAGAACATTAGCGGCGGCGAAATTGAAACCATAAACGGTAAACTTACCGGAATTTTACTGGATAACGCCATAGGCGCCGTCACCCGCAAGGTGCCTGACCCATCAGATACGCTCATACAAAATGCATTACTGAGCGCGCAGCGCAACTGCGTGGCCGTGGGTCTGACTACGGTAGATGATTGCGGCCTGCAATACACCATAGTGAACACCATCTCTGAATTACAGCACCGCGGCTCATTGAAAATGCGCATGTATGTGCTGCTGTCAGACCGCCCTGAAAATTATGACTACCTGTTTAAACGCGGCGTATTTAAAACACCGGGGCTTGACGTTCGCGGATTTAAGGTTTATGCGGATGGCGCGCTGGGCTCGCGCGGAGCCTGTTTGTTAAAACCCTATGCAGACCAGGCTAACTGGAGCGGCTTTTTGCGCAGCAGCCAGAAACACTTTGAAGACGCAGCCAAAATGATTGCCGGCAAGGGCTTCCAGATGGCCACTCACGCCATTGGCGACTCGGCTAATCGTGTAATCTTGAAAATTTACGCAAAAGTGCTCAAAGGCAAAAATGATCGCCGCTGGCGGATAGAGCACTCGCAGATCGTCGCGCCTGAGGATATGAAACTGTTCGGCGAGTATAACATCATCCCATCGGTACAACCTACGCATGCTACTTCAGATATGTACTGGGCCGGCCAGCGTTTGGGAGCACAACGTTTAAAATCTGCCTACGCTTACAAGCAGCTTTTGGAGCAAAACGGGTGGCTGCCGCTGGGCACTGATTTCCCGGTTGAAAATATTAACCCGCTGTATACTTTTTATGCGGCTGTGGTACGTAAAGACCTGAAAGGCTTCCCGGCCGGCGGGTTCCAGATGGAAAATGCCCTTACTCGCGAGCAGGCCCTGCGCGGCATGACTATCTGGGCGGCAAAAGCTAACTTTGAAGAAAAAGAAAAAGGCACTATTGAAGTGGGCAAATATGCCGATTTTGTAATCACCGATAATGACCTTATGAAAGCCGGCGATGCCGAATTACCAAATATTAAAGTATTAAAAACATACATCAACGGAGAGAAAGTATATGAAAGGAATTAGGCTGAATTGCTCGCTTTTTATTTTATTGGCATTTACCTTATTTAACTCTGCATGTGCACAAAACTCCGGTATAGCTTTTTTACGCGAGGAGAAGGTGGTCGAGAAATCTACCGTGATGCTGAACAATGAAAGTTCGCTGGTTCCGCTTAAAAACATCGGCAACTTAAATATCGTCAGCATACATCTGTCAAACCCTTATGCCGCTGCTTTTGACAGTTTACTGAACAAATATACCAATGTAGCTTCGGTAGATATTGCAGACCATACAGGCCGCACACATGCCAACCTGGGTACTGATATTCGTAATTATAACACGCTGATTGTCCAGCTCACGGAAGCCGACCTGGGCAATGCTACGCTCATGCAGCTCATTACTGACAATCAAAAAAAGAAAAATGTGATTGTAGCCTACTTTGGCAAAGCTGCAGGCCTGGCAAAGCTGGATGATGTTAAGGCCCCGCTGCTGTTCTCTGAAAAACAAACTGAAGTATCGGCCATGTTTGCGGCGCAAGCCATATTTGGCGGCGTGGCGCTTACCCAAAAACTTACTACCAATATTAACGGACATTATAAAGAAGGCTCCGGGTACTTAACACAAAAAATCCGCCTGGAATATTCTGTCCCGGAGGCTGTAGGTATCGCGGGCGCCAATCTGCAGGACATCGACAAAATAGCTAAAGAGGCTATGAATGCCCATGCCACACCGGGCTGTGTGGTTTTGGTGGCGAAGGATGGTAAAGTGATCTTCAATAAAGCCTACGGTTTCCATACCTATTCGGCTGACGAGCGCGATAAGCTCACCGATCTTTTTGATATCGCATCGATGACCAAAATATCGGCCACCACCATGGCAACCATGCAGTTGTATGACCAGGGTAAGCTGAATCTCGACTCAACCATTGCCAACTACTGGCCGGTAACCAAAAACACCAACAAAGCCAGTTTAAAAATGCGGGAGATATTGACGCATCAGGCAGGTTTGATTCCAGACATCCCCACTTTCGAAAAAATAAAACCGGCCGATCACAGTGCCGATTCATCTGCTGCCTACCCTATAAAGGTTAATAACGGCTACTTTTTGCGCAAAAACTATTACGTAGACATCATGCTGCCGGCCATGCTGGGCTCGCCGCTTAAAACACGCGGACAATATGTGTACAGCGACCTAAGCATGATCTTTATGCAACAGGCTATTGAGAATATCACCAAAACACCGCTGAATGACTATGTGCAGCAGCAATTCTATCATCGCCTGGCCTTACAAACCGCAGGCTTTTTGCCGCTGTACCGCTTTTCGCCCGACAGGATCATTCCTTCAGAGGATGAACAAGAATATCGCCACTCGGTACTATTGGGTTATGTGAACGACCCAACTGCTGCCCTGATGGGCGGCGTAGCCGGGCATGCGGGTCTGTTTGCCGATGCCAATGACCTTGCTATACTTTACCAAATGGTACTGAACAAGGGCACTTATGGTGGCGACACATTCTTCAAGCCTGAAACTGTCGATCTGTTTACCGCCAAGCAATCGGCTGTTAGCCGCCGTGGCTTAGGCTTTGACCGCTGGGACCCTCTCCCCGATCATAAATATCCGTCAGAACTGGCTTCGCCCGAGTGTTATGGGCATACCGGCTTTACCGGCACCTGCGTGTGGGTCGACCCGAAATATAACCTGATATACATCTTCCTGGCAAACCGCTGCTACCCAAAAGTAGGCAGTATGCTGGGCAGCCTGAATATCCGGCCCCGCATACAGGACGTTGTGTATAAGGCTATTGCAAAAGGCATGTAAAGCAAAACAACATCGTCCATCATTAATATTACACAATGCAAACACTTATACGGCAAAATGCTGTTAAACTTGCAGAAATTAATATCATACCAAACCAGATCTAATGAAAATCGGAATTGTCTGTTACCCAACCTTTGGCGGTAGCGGTGTTGTAGCAACCGAGCTGGGCAAGGCCCTGGCCGACAACGGCCACCAGGTGCACTTTATCACTTACAATCAGCCTGCCCGTTTAGATTTTTTCTCTGAGAACCTTTTTTATCACGAGGTTTCGGTATCTCAATATCCGTTGTTTGATTATCCGCCTTATGAGCTTGCCCTGGCCAGCCGATTAGTGGATGTGGTACGTTTCGAGAAGCTGGATGTTTTGCATGTGCATTATGCTATTCCACACGCTTCGGCGGCATTTATGGCAAAGCAGATATTGCTGACCTATGGCATTTATATCCCGGTAGTCACCACCCTGCATGGTACTGATATTACATTGGTGGGTAAAGACCGCACCTATAAACCGGTAGTTACCTTCTCCATCAATAAATCAGACGGCGTTACGGCGGTTTCTGAGAATTTGAGGAAGGATACTTTTGAGTTTTTCGATATTGAGAACGAAATCAGGGTTATCCCCAACTTTATCGACTTGAAACGTTTTAACCTGCAGGCTAAAGACCATTTTAAGAAAGCTATAGCGCCTGAAGGCGAAAAAATACTGATCCACACGTCCAACTTTCGCAAAGTAAAACGCACTAATGACGTAGTGAAGATATTTGCCAAAATACGCGCAAAGATCCCTTCAAAATTACTCATGGTAGGCGACGGCGGCGAGCGGAGCGAGTGCGAACAACTATGCCGCGACCTTGGCGTGAGCGACGATGTGCGCTTTTTGGGTAAACAGGATGCTATTGAGGAAATCCTTTCGGTGTCTGATCTGTTTCTGATGCCATCGCAAACAGAAAGTTTTGGTTTGGCCGCTTTGGAGGCTATGGCCTGCAAGGTACCGGTAATCAGCTCGAACGCGGGCGGTTTGCCTGAACTGAACGTGGATGGTGTAACCGGTTTTCTGAAAGACATAGGCGATATAAACGGAATGGCCGAAAGCGCCATTTATATCCTGAGCGACGCAGCACGCCTGGCCACCTTCAAAGAAAACGCCCTGGCCCGCGCCAAGCAGTTTGACCTCGCCAAGATATTACCCGTGTACGAGAAATATTATATCGAGGTAATTGAGCGGAGTAAAAAGACTAATTAACCCCTTTGTCATCCTGAGCATAGCGAAGGATCTTGTGAGAGCGTATAAGATTCTTCGCTACGCTCAGAATGACAAGCATTTTTTTTAATACAATCAATAAATTTGGCATTGCGAGGAGGAACGACGAAGCAACCGCAAGGAGAACAAAAATGCGTGCGGTTGCCACGCTTCGCTCGCAATGACAAGTGGGAAAAACACCAAAATTAATCTCGCTTTTTATTATGTTTGGAACTTGCACCATACCCAATGTTTCAAACCATACTCTCTGCTTATAATTTAAATGCCGATAATTGCAGTATCGCGCCTTTTGGTTCGGGATTGATCAATCATACCTGGAAAATCAGTTGCGGCAATGAGCAATACATCTTGCAGCGCATCAATACCGCAGTCTTTAAATCGCCGCAGGATATTGCCGATAACTTAGTCGCCCTCCAGGAATACCTGCTGGAAACCGCTCCCGTTTATCTTTTTGCTGCGCCGGTAGCGACTGCAGAGAACAAACATTTAGTAATCAACGACGGCCATTATTACCGCCTGTTGCCCTTCGTCAAAAACTCACATTCTATAGATGTGGTGACCGAGCCGTCGCAGGCTTATGAGGCTGCAAGGCAGTTTGGCAAATTCTCTAGATTATTGGGCGATTTTGATGCATCCAAACTAAAATATACCCTGCCCGATTTTCATAATCTGAGCTTACGCGACCAACAGTTTCAATTAGCACTTAAAAATGCAGATGCGGAACGACTGCACATCGCATCCGCAGAAATTGACGCTGTAAAAGGTTATTCGCCTATCACCCAAACTTATAATAGCCTAACCGGCACTATTCCGCTTCGCGCCATTCATCACGATACCAAGATCAATAACGTGCTGTTTGATGCCGACGATAAAGGTTTATGTGTGATAGACCTGGACACCGTAATGCCCGGCTATTACATCAGCGACGTAGGCGATATGATGCGCACCTACTTGTCGCCGGCTAATGAGGAGGAACAGGATCTGGACAGCGTTTATGTGCGCGAAGATTACCTGAAAGCCATCCACAATGGTTATATGGACGAAATGGGCGATGTGTTGAACGATGCCGAAAAATCGTTGTTTTACTATTCAGGTAAGTTCATGATCTACATGCAAGCCATGCGTTTCCTGACGGATTATCTGAACAACGACATTTATTACCACACTACCTACCCCGGTCAAAATTTAAAACGGACGCAGAACCAATTACGGTTATTGGATGAGTTGATTAAAACTTATCAGCGGTTGGGGATTGACAGTAAGTAATATTTTAACGGTCCGTCATCTCGACCATAGGGAGAGATCTATACACGCGCTAAGCATGGTCTGAATGTCTATGTATAGATTTCTCGCTATCGCTCGAAATGACAAGCCGGAGAGAGCTTTGGTTGGTGATAACACCAACCAAAAGCTAAATAATAATAAACACGTCATTGCGAGGAACGAAGCAATCTCTACATATGCTAATCAACCAAGCGAGGTGTTACTGTCGCGCAGAGATTGCTTCGTTCCTCGCAATGACGCGGTGAGATAAGCAGCGATCCTACTTCTTCAACGAATACGTATTAAAGAACAACGATACCGCTGTCGACGGGCCAAAGCCGTGTTTTAGTTTTGGTTCTTCTTCAATATTTCTGGTACCCCATTGGGTTTGGATAATACCGCGGCTGTTACGGTTATTGTACGCAACTTTGGCGTTCAGGTCTAACCATTCTACCAGATCGGTATTGCCTGTCTCCTGGGTGTATTTACGCGCATAGCGGGCAAAGATGCCTTTAAAGCCAGGCAAGTCGCCGCCGCTACTTTCGTTATTCATTACTTTACCACGGTAAATGCTATCGCGGCTAAACTGGGCTATCTTTTTGGCTTCTTCTAAATAAAATGCCTCTTTGGTGTGTTTGTATAGCATAGTGGCAGCACCAAGGAACGTACCCTCGTTATAGGTAAAGCTTATATTGCTTGACCTGATCAAACCAGTACGACGGTTAATATCAATATTATCTTTCACTTTGCCGGTAGCCATGTTCAGCAAATAAATTTTTGACCAACTATAAAGCGCGATGGCTTTATCATAATAAGTGCTGTCGCCGGTAGCCTCGGCTAAATAACAAGCCGCTACAGCCGCCGGACCTTCGATACAAGCATTCTTTGAGGTTTTGCCCTGGAACCATAGTAATCCGCCGCCATACCTATTATTATAAGCGCGTTTCCACATTTTATCGTACTGATCTTTGCCTTTTTCAAGATAAGTTTTGTTGCCGGTCAGCAAATAGCCACGAACGCAGAACAGCACCGCCCAGGTAATATCGTCGTTGTATTTGTTGTACATCCAATCTTCTTTATGGTGTTTAATGAAGTTGGTGTACAGCTTAGCAAATTTGTCTTTGTATTTCGCATCTTTGGTTACTTCATAGGCATCCAAAACTGTCTCCATCATTTCGGCCTGATCCCAGAAACCGGTATGGTTTTCTATCTGGTAACCGGCATACCAATCGTCGAATGATTTAGTGGCGATGGCCAGTGTTGGCGCAACTTCCTGCGGCGTTTCCTTACGGAAGATCCAGCTCTGGTTCGCGTTTTTGGTTGATGTCGCCAGGTTAACTTTCGCACCGTCGGCTTTGTTTCCGCCACTCAGGTTTAAAGCAAACTTAGGGTTAGCTGCCGATTGCAAAATATAAGCTCCGCCAGCCTTAGTGATCACCCATTTGGTATCGCCGCCGTTGCTATCGCTTTGATCAACAGTTACTGAATCGGCAGGCGCTGCAGCTGCATGCAGCAATTTGCCACTGCCCACATTGGTAAGGGTGTACGTGTTTTTTTGAACTAACTTAACTATCCAACGTTCGGCGTCCGATTTGGTGTCGGTCCAACAATCAACCGCAGCGCCGTTATCCATTGATGAATTGGCGACATCCAGCATTTTGTTGCTTGCTTTTGAGCGCAGCGAATAAATGGCGTCCGAGGTTATGCCGCCGGTTTGCGCAAAGCTTATGGTGCAGCTTGCCAGCAATGCGAAAGTTGCTAAGTAAATTTTCTTCATCAGGAGTTTTATTAAATAGTGTTTGTTGGTTTGTAGGTGTAATATTCTCTATAAAAAATCATTTTCAAGAGAATGTTTTGAAGATGTTACACGGCGGGAAATGGTAGATATCTTTAACAAGACTTAGCTTGTCATTCTGAGCATAGCGAAGAATCTTATAAAAGCGATAACAGCCGTATAAGATTCTTCGCTATGCTCAGAATGACAGATGGTGAAAAGACTACTGCACAGACGGCGGCGGCACCTTCACGCCCCAGACCTCGTTAGGCTTGATACCCATTTTAAACACCAACTTGCCGCCTTTCATCAATTCATCGCGGTACAGCCAGCAGTTATTGAGCGGTTTGCCGTTAAAGCTTGCCGACTGGATATAAACGTTATCTTTCGAGTTGTTGATGGTTTGGATGATCAGCTTTTTGCCGTCGCCTAAAGTGATGTTGGCATTGGTAAATACCGGACTGCTCAATTCTATAATTGGGCGCAGGTCTGAGAACCCTTTTACGTCAAACAATCCCAGCGAGGCCATTACATACCACGAGCCCAGTTGCCCCTGGTCCTCATCCTGCCCATAACCGTAACCGTGGATGGGTTCTACGCCATAAAACTCGTCGCAGATGGCGCGGGTCCAGCGTTGGGTATACCAAGGCTTGCCCGAGAAGTTGAACAACCAGCTGGTATGCAAACAAGGCTGGTTACCGTGGTTATACAGCGATTTAATACCCGCAAAAGCATTAATGGTTTTTCCGCCGCTGAAGCCGTCTTTTTCAGAAGTTTCAAAAATATCATTCAGGCGGGCGTTAAACTCGTCTTTGCCCACGGCATCGATCAAACCTTTCGGGTTTTGAGGGACGAAATAAGTATACTGGATAGCATTACCTTCCTGGAAACCACGCCAAGCCTCAGTCGGGTCGAACTTGTCGATAAAGGTGCCGTCGGCACGTTTAGGGTGCATGAGCTTTTTGTCTTTGTCGTACAAGTATCGCCAGCCGTTTGAGTTTTTGATGAGGAGTTTATAATCATCCATCTTACCCATCTTTTTGGCCATCTGCGCCGCCGCAAAAGCGCTGAAACTATACTCCAAAGTATGCGACGCTGAAAAATGCGAACCTGTTGAATCTGTTGTGCTTTCATCCAGATAAGGCGAGTAGCCGTATTTCACAAAAGCTTCCACATCCATCTTGCCCGAACCTTCTTTTCTGTTTTTTCCAGACAGTTCATTGGCCTTGATAGCGCGGTAAGCCAGATTCACATCATAATCGCGAATGCCTGCCTGGTAAGCCCCCGCAATAGCCAGCCCCACCATATTAGTGCCTACACCTGATACAAAATTGCTGTTGGCAATGCCATCGCCAAACCAGCCGCGCTCTTTGTATATCTCGAGCTCGGTATGCACATAATCGTTGTAGTGGCTTGGGTATGATAGCGCCCAAAGCTGCGTCAGGTTCCAGTAAGCACCCCAAATGGCGTCGGTATTATAAAAGTTATAGCTGAAACGGCCCTGTTTATCTTTTGGCAACCGGCCAACGGTGCCGTCATGATGCGGGAAAGAACCGTTAACATCGCTGGCAATACCACGGCCCAACAGCGCGTGGAACAAACCGGTGTAGAATTTCACTTTGGCATCATGGTCGGGCGTGGTAACTACTATTTTGCCCAACTCTGCGCGCCAGGTGGCCTGTGCCTGTTGTCTGGCTTTGTCGAAGGTCAGTCCGGTTGCTTCTGCCTGCAGGTTAGCTTTAGCGTTGGCGGTTGAGGTATATGATAAACCCACTTTCAGCTCAATAGCCTCCTTGGCCTGTGTTTTATAATTGAGGAAGATGCCCGCGCCTTTGCCCTTAGCCTCGTTTGTATTTTCTTTAACACCCTGGGCATTAAATGAACCTACCGATAGCGGCGCCTTGCTTACCTCGCCATAAAAGTACATGCGCACCTCGCCGTCGGGATCATATTTTTTGACGTATTTGGGATAGGTAATCACATAGCCTTCAAAGTGCTTGGCGTCCAGCATTTTCACGCCGGCATCGCGCACGGCACCGCTTTCGCCTTGCGTGTTGCCGATGTCGAAAATAATGCGCGACTGCTCATTTTTCGGGAATGTATAACGATGAAAACCCACGTGTTTGGTAGCGGTCAGCTCGGCGGTAATATTATAGTCATCCAACAAAACTCTATAATAACCAGGCTGAGCAATTTGATTCTTGCGGTCAAAATGCGAGCGGTAGCCGCTGCCGGGTTTATCCAGCTCGCCGGGTTTTACTTTGAGTTCGCCGGTGGCGGGCATTACGCTCACGCCGCCCACCTGCCATTCATGAAAATGCGCAAAACCTTCTATCGAGTTTTGGCGGGTATCGTAGCCAACCGCTTCCCATCCTTGGTTATTGCCATAATGCGCATTGGTAGACGGGCCCAATTTTGCCATACCGCCCGGCACCGCCGCCGGTGTGTAAAAAAACCACCTGCTGTGCGCCGTACCAATATTCGGGTCAACGTATTTTAATAAGCTTTGTGCTTTAACACTCCCTATAGCCAGCAAGGCTGCGGCTGAAAAAGCAATCGATTTTAAAATTTTCATTCAGAAGATATATTAACGGGTAAGAACTGTCTAAAATTGATTCTCTATTTCTTGTATTGCCGTTCGGCTTTAGCCAACGGGTCAGTTTGATAAAATGACGAGGGCTTTAGCCGCATATTTGCTACTCTTTGGCTAAAGCCAT
>Ga0207647_10000082_pt1 | contig 71437 bp, 59 predicted proteins | sample KBSCornC2_FD_184295 | JGI IMG/M metagenome (GOLD analysis project Ga0207647, IMG submission 184295) | Corn rhizosphere microbial communities from Kellogg Biological Station, Michigan, USA - C2 (SPAdes) (version 2) | ecosystem: Host-associated > Plants > Roots > Rhizosphere ...
TTCCTGTCCCTTAACCTCGTACAGGTGCAGGGTTATAGCCAATTACAATCGGGATTAACATTTTTGCCATTTACGGTGCTCATGATCAGTATCGCCCGTTTTGCCGGCGGATTGGCAGACAAGCATGGGCCCCGCCTATTTCTGATTACGGGGCCGGCGTTAGCAGGCACCGGCTTGCTCATTTTGTCATTTGTTAAACAAACTACCGGGCCGTCAGCTTATTGGACTACGTTCTTTCCGGGAGTATTGGTATTGGGTTTGGGCATGTCATTCACCGTTGCACCGCTTACTGCTACCGTTATGGCATCGGTAAGCGATCATTTTTCAGGAACAGCATCAGGCATTAATAATGCGATGACTCGGATTTCGGGAGTTTTTGCTAACGCGATATTCGGAGCGCTGGCGGTGCTGTTTCTATCGGGCGCATTGCAGCAAGATCTTCACAAAACTTCTTTCAATGCAAAAGAAAAGCAACTCATTATGCTACAGGCTAAAGACCTGGGGAACGCCAAAGTACCGCCTACTTTAAATGCCGACCATCAACAGATAGAAAAATATTTTCACGAGGGATTTATCAGCGCATACGCAAATATTATGCGTATATCGGCAGGTTTAGGCTATGTGGGTGCTTTAATGGCTTTGCTCTTCATCCACAACAAAGCTGTGCGGAAAACCTGACGATATATTATATTACATAGTCGGTGCCTGCTCGTAAATGCTCCAAAACTGGTCTGCCGTACCTTTCTTTGCCGCCAAAACAATAGCCGAGTTAACAGTGCCCTTACTATCGGCCGGGGTTAAGTACAGATCGGTTCCTTTTAGCTTGATCAGGTAAGTATCTTTTTTAACCGGAATGAACTCAAATTGTTGTTTAGCGTCTCCTGCTATCAATGGCTGTTCTTCAAAAGCTACGTTTGCCCCAGCTGCACCTATGGGCTGCAGCGTCTTATTACTGAACAGATTTTGCAGCTGATAAGTGTTGGCATCTGTCTTTTTAAAGTTCCAGGTCATGCACTTCCAGTTTTCTGGATAGTAGGCAACTATCGGCGTACCATTTTTAGAGTTGGCGTCTTTAATACGCAGCAACATACCGGTTTGTACGTTTTTAATGGCATAATTGCCTTTAATGTCCTGTGCAAAAGCAAAGGCCGCACTTAATACAAATGCGGCCAGTAAAAGTATTTTCTTCATAAAAGGGTTTATGGATGCACTATCGCCCAGCCTTCATTACCGCGGATAATGATTTCGCCATTACCGCTTGGTACGTAGCCTATAAAGTCAAACAGTGTATTTTTATCAATGTTTCGCTCCTTGATGGTATTGTTGCATTGAGCTAATATCACACCTTTTGCTTGTAAGGCGCGTAAAGCTTTCTCGTACTGCCCTGATTTCAGATACATGGTATAACCACCGGAAAATGCGACCAATTCTATTTCAACTTTTCCTTTCAGGCGAGGGTCTTCCATTGCGTTATCAATATTGCGCAGGGTCATTTTGATTTTTGCCGATGCAGTATCGTCAACAAAATACAGGGCCTTGTAGTGGGCTTTGCTGGCTACGGCACCGGTAAACCCGGCATCAGATTTTTGTGCGAATGCCGGCTTCACCAATACAACAGCAGCCAGGACGATAAAATATTTAAGTACAGTATTCATAATGAGTAATTTATAATTTAAAGCTATGATTTTTTTGTGATTGATTTATGTGCATCTGCAATAGGCTGGTATGGACCAAATTTATGCTGATGCTCGCTAAAGCTATCTGCATAGGGCGCAAAGGGGAAGTCGACTGGCTTTTTGGAAAAGTCTTTCCAATCGGCGCTTTGGTCAAAATGCGGGCGCGGCTGCGAGTTGATAAAGGCTGCCACGTTCCAGGCCTCCTCATCCGTCAGCTGCGGATTTTTGTAGGTGGTGCCAAAAGGCATGTTGCTTTTTACAAAAGCCGCGAAAGTACTAATGCGGTACAAACCCGCGCCGTCATTATAACTGTGCTCACCCCAAAGTGGCGGGAAAGTATACTCAACTTTACTTAAGTTTAACTTACCTTGCCCTTCGGCGCCGTGACATACCTGGCATTTCTTCATGAACACTTTCCGGCCCTCTACCGGGTCGGCGGCTTTATCCATATAGGCTAGTTTTGGTACGCCGCTGCCCTGCGGTTTTTGTCCTTTGGGCACACCTTCGCCCAACCATTTAATGTAGGCTATCATGGCTTTCATTTCACGGCTGGTGGTATCGAGTACTTTGCCGTTCAGACTGCGCTGCATACAACCGTTAATGCGCCCGGCTATCGACAACACACTGGCGGTACGCGGCATATATTGCGGGTAATTAGCCGCCGTTGCTTTCAGGTTTAAACCGAACTCCTTAGTACCCGCATAGTTATGGCAATTCTGACAGTTCATGCCGTTGCTCAAATGCCCAACCTTACCTTTCGGACCCAGATACGCCGACGTATGGACAATCAGTTCCTGCCCATAGCGCAATTGTTTTCCTGCGTTGCCGGCGGGTATTTTCTTTTCCTGGCCAAAGGCAGTTAGCCCGCTCAGAAAGATCAGTGTAGAAAACAGAATTCGCATTTGGTTTACTATTCCCTGTAAAACAAAACAGGTTAAAGCAAATAACGGAATTGTTATCCACTTTAACCTGTAAAATTTAAAATTTCAACTATTATCGTTGCTCGTTGTATATTTCGAACTCGGCTATCGAAGGATTTTTCTCCGAGCCCAGTATCTGTATTCTTACTTTGTTGGCCCAGATACGGCTAAAACGGTGCACTTTTACTGCCGAAGTTTTATTGCCCTCCATTATAGGTTTCCATGAACCGTCAGAGAAATACTCCAGTTTGTATTTATTGATGTTTGATCTCCGCTCAGCGATTACGATAGTATTCAGAGCGGTTTCACGTTTAAAACTTACCTCATACCATGGGTCTTTTACACGCGGGTTTGATGTCCATGAGGTGGTGAAGCTGTCGTCGTTAGCAAAATCGCTGATATTCATATCATCGCTCCAGCTTGAGTTTGCAGGCATGTTTTTAGCCAAATTTTGAGAGATGATTGGCGCCTCGTTATCAGGTAGTGCCGCCAGCGGACCATCATTTTTCCAGATCTTGCCAATCTCTTTTAACTCGGCTACAGCGTTATCGTCAAAACGGCCATCTTTATTCGGCGCTACATTCAGGATAAAGTTACAACGGTCGTTGTTCAGTTTTTTCAAGTAATCATTAACCAGGCTGGCAGCAGTTTTAACCGGCGTGCCCGGGAAATCGCTTTTCCAGAACCATGAGCTTTGGATAGGCAAACAAGCCAGGGCAGGCATGGTATTGCTGCCCGCTTCCATACGCTGGCCAGCACCCATTTCGTATGTTTTGATATCGGTATAGTACAGGCCCAGTTTTGGATATTTAGCGCCGTTCAGATCCATCAGCAAACAATCTGGCTGTAGTTTTTTTACCAGGTGATAGATATCTTCAAAAGGCACGTCATCATAAGATATTCTTGACCATGGTGCATCCCACCCGTCAATAATCAGTGCTTCGATCTTGCCATATTTGGTCAGCAACTCGGTGATCTGTTGTTTTACCATTTCGATATGGCTTGGCACTATCTGGTTAGGACGCAGCTTGTGGTGCGTATCCAGGATTGAATAGTACAGCATCACCTTCAAACCATTTTTTCTGAAAGCATCCACATACTCTTTTACCACGTCGCGATGCAGCGGACTGTTCATTACGTTGTAGTCGGTGCTTTTGGTATCCCAAATACAAAAACCACTGTGGTGCTTGGTAGTTAAACAACCATAGCTCATGTTAGCCGACTTTGCTGCTTTTGCCCATTGGTCGCAATCCAGTTTAGTTGGGTTAAAGTTTGATGGCGACGCCTCCGGATCGGGCCAGTCGGCATCCATATAAGTCGGGATGTTAAAATGGATAAACATACCGAAACGGAGATCGATAAACTGCTGCTGCAGCTTTTTCAGATGCTCGCTTTGGGTGTTAACTTCGGTTACCTCTGATTTTTGTGCAAACGTTGCCGAAAAACTCGTAAAGACCAGAGCTAGTACTAAGAGTAGTTTTTTTGATATCATAATTAATTATAAATGCTTTTTGCCGGATTTGACTGGATAAACCGGTTAATCATCAAAGAAAGCTCATTGCCGCTGTATAAAATTTTGCGTTCTTGTCTAATTATTAAATAATTTTGGCATCGATTCTCCAACAATAGAAATTTAATCAGAATAAATCAGTTAATAAAAATATCGGGGTACTACCTGCAACCGGTCATCGCATCATAATAAGCAGCACTCACAGCTGTACCATTCATTACTTTGTGAAAAAAACAGGCCGTATTGCTGGCAATTACCGCAGCAGTAAATTCTTCCGGACCATGTTTACCTCCTACTGATGTGTTAAAAACTGCAACCTGCCCCGCCGCCCTGGTTTGACGATACAGACAGGCCGAACCGAACAACTCATGCAGACGATTGCAATTGGGTACATAATAGCCATGGTCATAAGGAACCAGTTTGTCGGCAGTACCGTGGTAGAATATGGTTGGCAGGGCCGTCTTTTTATTGATCAGGGTCGAGTCTGACAGCGCGCCCCACAAATCGCAAATACCTTTTATTTTGAATTTAGTTGTATAGGCATTACTCGCGGTGTCAATACTGCCCAATTTTGCAACAGTCATAGCCAGCGACTCGTCAAGTATCTTTTTATCTGTATTATAGGCTACGTTAAGCGCTGTAATAGCGCCCGCGCTCCCACCGCCCACAAACAACCAATTTTTATCGACGTGATATTTATCGGCATTAGCTGCAATAAAACGCATGGCCGCATGTGCATCCTGTATGGCGCGATAGTTAGCCAGCATAAGGCCATTTACATCAAGTGTAGCACATCCTCCGCCAAGCGTAGTATAATCCCAACCCAAACGATAATTTATGGTTATCGCTACAAAACCCGAATCGGCCATTTGCCGGCACAGTGCAGCCATGTCTTCTTTTTTCCCGTTTAGGAAAGTCCCGCCGTGTATCAGCATCACCATCGGATATTTTTTCCCTACCGACAGATTGGGCGGATAATAAACATCCATCGCCATTGACTCCCTTCGCCCCTGATAATTCACATTACTACCGTAAACAATATCTCGTTCTATCCTGCCCGGCAAATCTGTGGAAACGTATCTTGCTTTATCATTCCTCCATGCCGATAAGCCCAATAATATCGCCAGAGAAAATAAAACAGTGTATATAATTCGACTGCTGTTGGTTTGCATAATTCAATTTTTGACCACAATTTAAGTATTGCTTGTCAACAAATTCAAAAAGATTTTTCTTACCCTTTATCTTTTCAGATAACTACATTTGGCTATTCTATATTTACACCTATGCATAAATTAAAATTAGCATGCGCCATTGGTTTGGGTTTGTTGGGCGCTACACTTACCGCTAAAGCGCAAGATCACCGGTTCGACCCACCCTGGAACACCCCACCCGCCGGTAAACTCCAATTCACCATCCACGGCATTGATAACGTACCCGATTTGTATGGAGACATCAACGACCCGCAATTGGTGATATTTTTTGCCGGTAACCAGTTTATGGTTATAGACGATCTGCTGGCTGCTTTTAAAGCTAAATACCTGCAATACCAACGCGTATTTGCAGAGACCCTGCCGCCTGGCATCCTGGCCAAACAAATTGAAACAGGTACCGTTGTTGTAGGCAATATGCGCATTAGCTTAAAGCCTGATATTTATACCGCGGGTAAAAGCGGCATCGAAAAAACACCCGATCTGTTTAGCCGCACGCAGCCTTATGCTACCAATAAACTGTCTATCATGGTTAGAAAAGGCAATCCCAAACAAATTAAAAGTTTGAATGACTTAGGCAAGAAAAATATCCGTGTAAGCATGCCTAACTTGCAAACAGAAGGCATTGGCACACAAATTATGAATGCTTATGCTAAAGCCGGTGGCGAGCGTTTGCAAAAAACCATTATGGACGAAAAAGTTAAAGACGGCAGCACTTATCTCACCAAAATACATCACCGCGAAACCCCGATGCGCATTTTATATGGCGATAGCGACGCCGGACCTGTTTGGTCGACCGAGGTGCAATACCAACAGATGATTGGTCACCCTGTTGAAGGTGTAGAAGTGCCTGCAAAGGATAACGTTACCGCCCAATACGTGGCAGCATCGTTAAAAACGGCACCACACCAACAGGCTGCTAAAGATTTCCTGGACTTTTTAGCCGGTGCCGAGGCGAAAGCCGTTTATAAAAAATACGGATTTATTACTGACTAAATATAAGCCATGTGCTTTATCAGATCATCTACTATAACCCTGCTACTGCTGGCTAGCGCCGGCAGCAGCCAGGCCCAATGGCTGCAAATGTTTGACGATAGCACTATGATCAGTATTCAGCTAAGGCGCTCACCTAAAAAGACCGGCTTTTTTATGTTTATGTCGAACTCCAACAGCTATGGCGGGGTTGGTTCGGCATTATCTATGTCGTTCATGAAAGTAAAATAAATGCCATCGGCCCGATATTCCAAATATAGCATAGATGCTTCCCATCCGCCTTTCTTCTAATCGCCCAAAACAATTAACATTACTTAACATTATAGTAACACAATCAATAGCTTAACTTAAACCGGGTTGGCTAAATTGCTATGATCATTTGATCGTTTTGATTATGTATTATAGCGTATTGGGCATTGTCCTTCCCTTTTTAGGGTCAGTCGACCTTAACGGATATCTGGTATCTGTTTTCTTATTGTGCTTATTATCTGTAGTATGTTTTGAGTTTGTAAACGGTTTTCACGATACTGCAAATGCCGTGGCTACTGTAATTTATACCAAAGCTTTAAAACCTGTTTATGCTATTCCGTGGTCGGGTTTATGTAACTTTTTGGGCGTTGCACTGGGCGGTGTAACCGTAGCCATGGGTATACTGAAACTGGTTCCGTTAGATACTTTGATGACGCTGCCTGTCGCCGTTGGCGCCTGTATGGTGCTTGCAGTTTTATTAGGTGCGATAATCTGGAACATTGGTACCTGGTATCTGGGTATCCCCTGCTCTAGCTCGCACACCATGATCGGCGCTATGATAGGCGCCGGACTGGCGTTTTCAGCACGCTATCACGGCCCCGGCGTAAACTGGGGCAAGGCCGGCGAGATCGGTTCGTCGCTGGTGCTATCGCCAATTATAGGTTTTGCTGCCGCAGCTTTGCTGATGTTATTTTTGAAGCACGTCACCAAATCGCATTCGCTATTTCATGCTCCGTCAGGCGAAAACGATCGTCCGCCAATTCATATTCGTTTGATGCAGATCACTACCTGTACGCTGGTAAGCTTCTTTCACGGCAGTAATGACGGCCAGAAAGGCGTTGGTTTATTTATGCTGATATTAATTGCGTTTTTACCGGCACGCTTTGCTGTAAATCATGCCATAACACCTGATAAAGTATTGACAGAACTGAACGCATCGCGCCAGATAGTACAAAGACACTTACAAACCAATGCCGAAAGTAAACCGGTATTAACTGAATTGGCGACAGCAATTGATCAAACCGAAAGCTCTCTACAGCAAAAGAGTGAGAACAATGTAGCCGCCACCTACCAATACCGCAAACAAGTTGAAGGTATCATTAAAGACTTGCGCAGTGTGGTGACGGACAAGCGCGTCGTATTGAGCGATGCAGAAAAAGACGTCTTCAGCAAATCTGCTACCGAACTGGGGCATGTGGTTGACTTTGCGCCGGTGTGGGTTATAGGTTTGATATCAATCTCATTAGGTTTGGGTACCATGATTGGCTGGAAACGCATTGTGGTGACCATTGGCGAGCGCATTGGTAACGAACACTTAAATTATGCACAAGGTGCGACATCTGAAATTGTAGCGGCATCAACCATAGGCCTAAGTACCTGGCTTGGCTTACCAGTTAGTACTACACACGTATTATCGAGCGGTATTGCGGGATCAATGATGGCATCCGGCGGGGCAAAGAACCTGAACAACGGCACGCTTAAAAGTATCGGCATTGCCTGGGTGCTTACTTTACCTGCCGCCATGCTGTTATCATTTGTATTATTTCAATTGTTCCATTTATTTGTTTAAATTTCATCATCTATAGAAAAATGAAACAGATACTTGTTGCCACCGATTTTTCAAAGAGCGCCGCTAACGCCATGACCTATGCCATGGAACTGGCCGTGGTGCTGGGAAAAGACGTTTGCGCCATACACGCTATACACCCTACCGAGGGCGTTAACAACAACACCTATAACGCCATTTTTATTGAAGATTACTATAACAACAAACGTGCTGCGCTTGAAGAATGGGTAGCCGATTTTCGAGACCATAAGCGCTATAAACACATAAAAGTTACCACCGTTTGCGACGTAGGCTTTCTGAAAAGAGTATTAAGCAAATATATCAAAGCACACCCGGTTGATTTACTGGTGATGGGTGTAATTGGCAGCACGGGCATTAGCAGTATTGTGGGTAGTAATACCAGTTCAATTGTAACCAAGATCAAGTTCCCTACACTGATTGTGCCTCTGGAAAGCAAGTTTGCCGAAACACCGATGATTACCCTGGCAACTGATTTTGAAACCCGCCTTTCGGCTATCGACGTCAAAACTTTGAATGGGATGATCAAAGCTTTTGGTTCAAAAAAAATGCAGGTTTTATATGTGGATGAAGGCGATGCCGAACATCCGCGCAAACGTGATGAAGACAGACTGCGCGACCTGATTAAGCATACCAAGCTTGATTTTAATTATATCAAAAATGATAGTCCGCTGGATGGCATCATTGACTTTGTTCAACACGACCATACCGATATACTTTGCCTGGTAAAACATCACCATAACGTGGTTTACCGCTTGTTTACACGCAGTACCGTTAACCGTGTATTGAATATGGCTTTAAAAGCGGTTCTGGTATTGCACGAATAAGGAATTCACAATTCCCATTCGGCATCGGCGATAAAATTACCGACATTTACCGTTATGGAAACTTTGCAAATATCGCTTAACAACGATCAGCTGAATTCGCTATCCAATATTGAAAACTTATTGAACGATTTGTTCAGGCCCGATACCGACAATTACCACAAACTGGCCTATGAGTTGCAGTGCGAATTTAGACAAGGTGGTTCGCCGGATGTGATGCGAATTCATTTTGACCGGATCAAGTTCGATGAAAACACCAATAAAGGCAGCCTGCGGATAGTATTAGATATCGACTTTACCTTTGGTTGTGAAGATATGCGGGTTGAAAAACAAGATCAAACTTCAGAATGGACCTTCGCGATAGATAAATCGGCAAAGACCATCACCCTATATAGTTCGCCTTATGCCGAAAGCCGATCAACGGCGGATGAATTTTGAGCTAACGGAGACGGGCTACTTCATAAACTTTCGATAAAGTTTAGGCAAAAAATCCGTTACACAGTTTGCAATCTTTTTGTCAATTCGAGAAAATAAGTTTTCAAATTAGACCGATCGGTTTATATTTGTATCCATAATGACAAAAGCAGAACGCACCCGGCAGTTTATTATTGAAAAAGCAGCGCCTATTTTTAACCAGAAAGGCATTGCAGGCACCTCCATGAGCGATATCATGGAAGCCACCAAGCTTGCCAAAGGTGGACTGTATGGCAACTTTGACAGCAAAGAGGCTTTGTGCCTGGAGGTATATACTTACCTTACCAATTTAACCCATGATGCGGTTACCAAAAACATTAATGAAGCTGTAACGGCAAAAGATAAACTACACGCTTTATTAAACTTTTACGACAACCGACTTTTAGCCGGCAATATGGGCGGTTGCCCTATCCTGAACTTTGGTACAGAAGCTGACGACACCAATCCACTGATTAAACAAAAGGTAAATGAAACTATAAACCGGGCAAAAAACCGGTTTGTAAAGATCATTCACGATGGCAAGCAAAACGGCGAATTCACTGCCGATTTTGACGGTGAACTGTATGCCCTCAAAGCTTTTACGATGTTAGAAGGCGCCATTCTGATCAGTAAGGTGCAGAACAATTTGCAGCATTTGCATACGGTAGTAGATGTACTAAAAAAAGAAATCGAACAATATATCATCTAAATTTTTTTACCCAAAAATAGACCGATCGGTCTATTTTATAAATATCACCAACCATGAACAACTTACAACGCTCGCTCCTTATCATCACCGTGCTCATGGCGGCAGTGATGGAACTAATAGATACCACTATTGTGAATGTCGCCCTTTCGCACATGAGTGGTAATCTGGGGGCTACCCTGGAGGACACCACGTGGGTAGTTACAGCGTATGCCATTGCCAATGTGATCATCATCCCTATCACCAGCTTTTTAACCGGCATTTTTGGGCGACGTAAGTATTACATTGGTTCCATCATCATATTTGTGATCTGCTCATTTATGTGCGGTAGTGCCGGCGATATCTGGACACTGGTGGTCTTCAGGTTTTTACAGGGATTGGGCGGCGGCGCCTTGCTTTCGGTATCGCAGGCCGTTATTTTCGAACTGTTCCCCAAAGAAAAACAAAGTGTTGCCAGTGCGGTATTTGGTATCGGTGTGTTTATCGGCCCTACCATTGGCCCTACCATGGGAGGTATTATTATCGATAATTATTCATGGCCGCTGATATTTTATATCAACATTCCGATAGGCATAATAGCTGCTACGTCTTGCTATTTCCTACTGACGGAGCCCGCCATCAAGCCTAAAGTTACCCGGGTTGACTGGACCGGTATTGCCCTGCTGGCTGTTGGCATCGGTTCATTACAAACCGTGCTTGAACGCGGACAAACTGAAGATTGGTTTGCTACAGGTTATATTACCTTCCTTACCGTTACGGCAATCATTTCTTTAATTGCTTTTGTAATATGGGAATTACGAGTTGAGCATCCCGTGGTTAATCTCAGGGTTTTTAAAAGTAAATCGCTCACGGTGGCGGCTATTTTAACCTTTGTTACCGGTATTGGCATGTTTACTTCAGTTTTCCTTACACCAGTTATAGCACAGCGACTGCTCGGTTTTTCACCTACGCAAACAGGCTTTTTGCTATTGCCGGGCGCTATTATTGCCATATTAGGTTTGATATTTTCCGGCCGGTTAATACAAAGCGGGGTATCGCCGTTGGTGGTTGTAACCGCAGGATTTCTTTGTTTCATTTACTTTAACTGGAACATGTCAGGCATTAACTTTGATACCTCAGCACATACCATAACCATGAACTTAATTTTCAGAGCGCTGGGAATGGCCTTTTTAACCGTGCCGCTCACCATGCTCGCCGTATCATCCCTCCCTGCTGCCGACATTCCGCAGGGAGCCGCCCTGAACAACATGATGCGCCAATTGGGCGGGGCATTCGGCATATCGGCGGTCAATACTTTTACCGCCCGCCGGCTGGCCGTTCATCGTACTGATCTGCTTGTAAATATTACAAATACAAATTCGTATGCTGTTGGTCGCTTAAACTCACTTATTGCCTATTTCGAGCACAAAGGCTTTAACCCTATCGACGCTAAAATGAAAGGCATGGCGGTTATTGAACAGACGGTTGCAAAACAATCAGCTATGCTTAGTTATGTAGATGCTTTTTCGCTGATAGGTTTAGTATTCGCCATGGCGCTACCCTTATTATTACTGGTAATTAAAACACCGAAAAATACAGCAGTATCTAAAATGGTAATAGCTGATCATTGACCCCTATTTACATCAAGCAGCAATTTGCTAAATTGCTGCTTGATGTGTTTTGAGATCATAATCCTTTAATTTTCTCTCTACGCTCCAATTCCTTCTCGCTCGGCTCAATGGGTACAAATGATCCATGTTTAACGTCACCGTTGGGCTCATAGCTGGCTACGATGACGCCTTTGGTGGATATAACCGAATTGGTTAGCTTCCACTCCTGCGCCTGTGTGCCTTCGCCGAATAGTTTTTTACCCTTGCCCAGGGTTATCGGGTGTATCCAAGTATGCAACTCGTCTACTAAATGGTGCTTTAATAGCGTTTGTACCAGTTTGCTGCTTCCATGTACTATTAGTGCAGGGCCGTCTTGTGCTTTTAGTTTTTTCAATTCGGCAACAACATCGCCGGATATTAATATGGAGTTATGCCATGAAAGGTCGACCGGCGTGGTAGCTACCACGTATTTATTGATGCGGTTAAATATCTCGCCAATCTCATCCTGCTGATATGGCCAGTGTGCCGAAAATATGTCGTAGGTAAAATGCCCCAGCAGCAAGTCGAACGGTGTTGAAAATAATTTGCCGATGGCTGCGTCGGTTATATCGTCCCCGTAAGGGAACATCCAGCCGCCATGCGTAAAATTGTTTGTTGGATCTTCCTCAGGTCCGCCCGGAGCCTGCAGTACGCCATCCATACTTAAAAACATGGTTACGATGATTCTTCTCATGATGCTAATTTTATTTTATACGATGATTGTTTTGTTTGATACAAAGCTATAACAGATCAAATCAGTGCGTAGGGTGCGATAGGGACAATTAACAGGCCATTTTGTGACATATTAAATTAAAACATCATTTGATTAAGATTTGAAACTTATTTAAATTTATATTGTTAAATAACTATAAACCAAACCAATAAACATTATGAAGACTATAACAATTCACGGCGACCCACATGGCATGACCGCTATTATGGTACCTAAATCAGAAGAGTTTCATGATCATGAAGTTGTGCAGCTAAGCTCGATGGATCATACACAGTTTATAGAGAAAAGAATATTTCGCGTGGTAGATGCCGGCGAAGATAAATGGGAGCTTCAATTTGAATAAGCTCCCAAAGTTGAACCTGAATTATGAAGCAAAAGCTCCCTGCTGCCAAGCGTGGGAGTTTTTTTGTTAAGGACGCCGCCTATTTGAATTTTAACTGATGATAAGCCCGCACAGCCTTAATACGGAATATATCGTAAAATATGGCGACAATGAGCAAGCCAACGGGTATATAAAATATCTTAAATTTCAATCCACCGTATAAAAACGCCGCGGTAATACATCCCAAAAAGAAGAATATAATAATCACCAGGCGCAGTCGTATACTGTTATATAGTCGCTTTTTTTCAGCGTCCTGCCGCGTTAATGTAACTGATGCGGTTTCAATACCCAGGTCGGTAAACATGCCGGTAAGGTGAGTTGTACGCACCTCTGAACCAGAGATCATTGACACCATGGCATTTTGAAGGCCCATGGCAAATAACAAACTTCCGGCAAACAGATGGGTAGACCTGACGCTATTGTCAAACGCGGGCCCGCAAATAGCTACAAATAGCAAAATTAATATTTCGATCAATATTGGGATGGCATATGAATATTGCTGATGCCGTCCTATTTTATTCATAATAAAGCTTGATACAAAAGCTCCCAGAAAAAAAAGCAGCATCCAAAGGCCAATGGTCATTGCTGTACCGGTATCGCCGTCTGATAGTTTTTCGGCAAACTGCGCCACATGACCCGTCACGTTGGTAACCAGCACATAAAACGACAGGAAACCGGCACCATTTACAAAACCGGCAGTTAGACATAATAGTACAGCCAGTCTTAAATTATGTGCATTGGTGCGTTTTTGTCCTACGTGTCTTAACATAAGGTTAGGAAATAAACAAACCGGCCGAGCGATTTGTAGCGATAAATAGCTATGTATCAATCCAAAAATACAGAAAAATCTTGCGCGTTTTACATAGGCTATTTAGCAAATAAATAATTAACTTTAATGGGTACTGATGTTTTACTTATTTGCCTTGAAATTGTTATAGCTGATGAATGTATGATACGAGATAAACACTGGAGCGATTTACTCAATGCAACGCCGATACCCACTATCATATTAAAGGCGAATCACCCCACCTATAATGTTGTATTTGTAAACGAAGCCTATCTGTCATTTATTAATTCAAGCAGGGAGGAGATTATTGGTAACAGCTTAATAAACCTATTGCATGCTTATCTGAATAGTGCAGGAATAGATGAGGTAATACAAATTTTGCAAGATGTATCGCATCATAAAGTTGTACAAAAACAATCTATAGTTAAGTTTGAATTTAAGGCACCGCAAACCGGCGATGTGACAGTAAAATACGTCGATGTATTCAACACGCCCTTCCTCGGCGAAGATAACAAGGTTGAATTTATAATCCGCACTATCAATGATGTTACAGAGATTATAGAAGCGCAACAACGTGAAATGGCTATTCACGATGCTTTCGAGAAGGAACTAACAGCGTCGCGCAACCAATATCAGGCACTTATTGAATCGGTAGAAGGCGTAGTGTGGGAAGCCGATGCTAATACATTTGAATTTACCTATATCAGCAGTAAAATCAACGATATGCTGGGCTATACGCCGGAGCAATGGTTGAGTGACCCCAATTTTTGGGCGAATCACATTTATGAAGATGACCGGGAGTGGGCAGTAACATTTTGCAAAAACCAGACGCAAGAAGCCCAGAACCACATTTTTGATTACCGGATGATAAAGGCCGATGGTGCCATTGTATGGGTAAAGGATCTGGTTTCTGTAATCGAAGAAAATGGCAAACCTAAATTTTTAAGAGGTGTAATGCTGGATGTCACAGAATCGAAACTGCTGGCAAACCTTGATCATCTTGAAAAAAACGTTCTGGAGCTGGTAGCCAACAAAGAGAAAGATTTGCACCAGATACTTGTTCTTTACATGAAGGGTATTGAAAATATGTTGCCCCATATGAAGTGTTCAATATTGCAGGTAGAGAATAATAGTTTGTATACGCTGGCCGCGCCGTCGCTCCCGAAAGGTTACAACGATGCTATTGACGGCATATCAATTGGCCCACAGGCGGGCTCATGCGGTACATCAGCCTATCTGAAAAAAAAGGTAATAGTTGCCGATATATTAACCAGCCCCCTATGGGAAAATTATAAACACCTTGCGTTTAAATACAACCTTAGGGCTTGTTGGTCTTGTCCTATAATTAATAGCGATAACGTGGTAACAGCTGTATTTGGTATGTATTATGACCATGTGAAGGAGCCTACCGATATCGAGCAGACAATAATAGAACGTTCTGTTGCTATTTTAAAAGTGATACTTGAAAACAGACAGCGGGCCAGGATAATCGAAGAAGCCACAATGCTTATGACGCAGGGGCAGGAACTTGCAAATTTTGGCAACTGGCAGTGGGACATAAAAAATAATACCGTTAAGTGGTCTGATGTATTGTATGACATTTATGGGGTTGATAAACAAACCCATGTAGCTAATTACGAAAGTTACCTGTCTATGTTACATCCAGACGACAGAGAATTTGTGCAAAACACTATACTCACTGCCCTCAGCTCAAAAGAAGATGTGGCATTTGAAGAAAGGATTATTCGCCCTAATGGCGAGATGCGCTATCTGAAATCATGGGGCCGGGTGCTCTGCGACAATAACGGAAATCCTGAGAAAATGATTGGTTCTTGTCTTGACGTCACTGCGGCTAAAATGGCAGAGACGCAATTATGGGAAATTTCATGGAGGCAATCTCACCTAGTACGCGCGCCTTTGGCACGCCTTATGGGCTTGGTTGATATATTGAAGGAAGAGCAAAGCAACCCCGCAATTGACAACGAATTACTTAACTATATTCTGGATACCGCGTATGAACTGGATAAAGTAATCAACGAGGTTTCAAATAAAGCTTATTAAATAAAAAAGGGACAAGTCAAAATTATTGGCTTGTCCCTTTTTTATTTTTCCTAAATCGCTTTATATCACACTTCTAACAACTTAGCCTCTTTGAATACCGTTTTATAAACAAAGCCTCCTATTATTGCTCCCAAAATTGGAGCCACCCAAAGCGCTGCTGTGGTTAGCTTTGGGGCCTTTACTATTTCAGCGCCAGTAAAAAAGGTGACCCTTTTATGAAAGGATCACCTTTTTTGATTTTGCTTAATAAATATCCAGTTTTAGCGGTACCAGCCCTTATGTTTGCCATGATCTTCATGACCGTGTTTGTACCAACCGTTATGATTGCCGTTGTCGTGGCGTCCGCCAAATCTTTCACGGTAAACAACATTGTGCAAATATGGACGATAAGCGTGTATAGCATACCTGCGGGATGTCCTCCAGCTATAGTTGCGGTAAGGTCCCGGCAAATAGGTAGCCGATACCCATGTGCCGCCATTATTGTAATAATAACAATGACGGCCTACGCTGTAATAAGCCTCAACATCAGGCATATAATAATAATCGTTATAATACCGACCACCGTCATCGTCATCTTCATCTCTGTAATAACGCTCCTCGTAAACAGGTGCGCGCTCAACCACAACAGGTGCAGGGGCATAATACACGGGGCCGCCTCCAAAATGTAAGCCTATACCAACATGCACCTGTGCTTTTGCTTTGTTATATATTAGGCTACCAAATAGCAATAGCGCTAATGTTAAATTCAGTTTTTTCATATTCGTAGTTTTTATTAGCATTTATAGGACAACCCGAAGATGCCAAAGTTTAATACCGCCCGGAAAGGGGTATTTTACTTCCAATGGATCCAGGGATGTTAACGGTCTTTTCAAAATAAAATTTCAGTTAAAAGCCGGAAGAAGATGCAGCCCGATAGTATATGGCACATATACAGGTATATAAATTTAAAAGGCCCCTATATTTGTAAGGGCCTCTTAATACTCAAACATTATTTATTGTTCCTTTTTTACTGTTGTAGTGGTTGTTGTAGTAACGCCCGGCTTATGATAAACGTGTTTAGTTACCGGATGTCTTCTTGTACTGACATGCGTCGAAGCATGAGTACTTGTTGACGTAATGGTTCTGGTTGTTTGTACCGGCTTAGTTACCGAGGTTGTAGTAGTTGTAGTAGTTGTTGTAGTTGCCGGTTTTGGCTGAGATTGCGGATTTACCACAACCACAGGTGGAGTAGCCGGCGCAACAGGTTGAGCTACTACTACATGTGTTTTGCCGGTAGTTGTAGTAGAGGCGGCATTATTGATAGCTTCTGAGGTACCTTTCCCTTCTACTTTAATTTTAGTTACCTGCCTGCCATGTACACCGGTTTTGACTTTCTTTTTAACCTCAATTTTATTTTTTGAGGTATCATTGTCCTGTGCCCTAACAACCTGGACAGAAAAAATTGTTGCTGTTGCTAGTGCTATTAAACTTATCTTTTTCATAGGAATAATATGTTGTTAATATTAATGTAACAAACCCATTACAACTATGTTTTACGATAACGACGGATCGACGGCTAAACCACACATTAAAAAGCAGTGAAAAAAGAAAACTATCCAATCAATCATCTGGATAAACATATGCCGTTTCCGCGTATCTTTACCAACCAACAGCAACTAAAAATAAGTATTCGTCAGGCTGATTACCAACCAACCATTCATTTTCAAATCTTACTCTTTTATTTGCTATTATTTTTGCCGACATGAATAAGCCTCAAGATATTTCAAAATATTTAGATCAATTATTCCCTCAATTTGAACCGGGATTAAAATCATTTTTAGCCGAACATGCTTCAATTATTGATTTTTCTGCCGGAGACGTGATGTTGCGCCCCGGCCAGTATATCAAAGGCACGATGATAATTGTTAATGGCAGGGTCAAGCTATACCGGGAGGGAGAAGATGGCGGCGAATTTTTCATGTATTACCTTGAACCGGGCAATGCCTGTGCCTTATCCATAATTTGTGCCACAAAACAGGAAACAAGCGAAGTAATGGCAAAGGCTATCGAAGATACATCTGCGTTGATGATACCGACTGCGTTAATGGACGAGATGGTAAGCAGGTTTCGTACCTGGTATTATTTTGTTCTGGAAACCTACCGCTCGCGTTATGAGGAGTTGCTTGTTGTGATTGATCATATTGCGTTTAAGGGAATGGATGAGCGACTTTTCTATTATTTGCAAAATCAGTATGAAAAGCTAAATAACCGTGAGCTAAAAATTACGCATCAGGCAATAGCTGCCGATCTGAACTCTTCGCGCGAAGTTATTTCACGTTTGCTGAAAAAAATGGAGCAACGGGGCGATATTATTTTGCATCGCAATTCCATTGAATGGAGAAAATAGTCTCCGGGTGACATAAGTCACTTTCTTTATAATCGATAGTGCTGATTTTTGTACTTAATAAATAATAAGTATGGAAATTTTTGCCTATCTGGCTTCTGTTTTAATTGGTATATCTCTTGGGCTTATCGGTGGTGGCGGATCAATCATGACCGTCCCCGTGCTGGTATATTTGTTTGGTATCAGCCCTCTTCTTGCCACTTCTTATTCATTATTTATTGTTGGCTCTACCAGTATGATAGGAGCTTTTAATAATTACAGAAAGGGACTGGTGAGCATTAAAACAGCAGTGCTGTTTGGCGTGATGTCCATAACGACAGTGTTTCTCACCCGCAAATTTCTGATTCCTTTAATTCCAAAACATATCGCCAGGATCGGTTCATTTGAGATCACCGAAAATATATTAACAATGGTTCTGTTTGCCATTCTGATGATAGCCGCGGCTACTGCAATGATCAAAAACGGACATCATAAGGAAGCACAAGATGTAATCGTCGAAAAAAAACTATATATCCCTAAACTACTGACTTATGGCATTGGTATCGGACTGGTAACCGGCCTGTTAGGCGCAGGCGGCGGATTTCTGCTAATTCCAACGCTGGTACTATTAGTCGGTTTGCCTATGAAGGAGGCTGTGGGGACATCGCTTTTAATCATTGCCTTTAACTCACTTATTGGTTTTACCGGCGACCTGGGACACTTTTCTATTAACTGGCTGTTTCTTGCAAAAATCACCGCCATAGCCATTGTCGGCATTTTTATCGGAGGATTCTTAAATAAAAAAATTGACGGCGCTAAACTCAAAAAGGGTTTCGGCTGGTTTGTGCTGGTTATAGGCATTTATATTATCACCAAAGAATTATTACTAAATAAATAAAAAGAGGTTAGCCGGCCCATCTAAAAGCTTAGGTGACAATTATCACTGTACGTCCGAAACTAAACCTTGATTTTTGTATTAAAAGAATTTTATCATGACGATAATTGAACAAATTTACACCGGTTGCCTGGCGCAAGGCGCCTATTACATTCAATCCGGTAATGAGGCAGCCATTATCGATCCGCTGCGCGAAGTATTACCCTATATGGACCGAGTTGTACGCGGCGGAGCCACGATCAAATATGTGTTGGAAACACATTTTCATGCCGATTTCGTATCAGGACATGTTGACCTTGCCCGCGAAAGCGGCGCACAGATAGTTTACGGGCCTGAAGCTAAAACCGCTTTTGACGCTTACCACGCCAAAGACGGTGAAGAATTGTTGTTAGGCAAAGTAAAAATCAGAGTTATTCATACACCGGGCCATACGCTGGAATCGACTTGTTTCCTGCTGATAGATGAAGACGGAAAAGAGACCGCCCTATTTTCAGGAGACACACTATTTATCGGCGATGTGGGTCGACCTGACCTGGCACAGCAAGCATCGGGGCTTACTAAAGAGCAATTAGCTGCCACGCTATATGACTCATTAAGGAATAAAATAATGCCTTTAAACGACGATATTATAGTTTATCCGGCGCACGGGGCCGGCTCGGCTTGCGGCAAAAATATGAGCAAGGAAACCACCGATACCCTGGGTAACCAGAAAAAATACAACTATGCCCTTAACATAGAAATGTCGCGCGATGAATTTATTAATGCAGTGACAAGTGGATTAGAAACACCACCGGCTTATTTTCCGCAGAATGTAAAGATGAATAAGGGCGGATACAACAATATTGATTCAGTGATCCGGAATGGCACCCGTGCATTATCGCCAAAGGAGTTTGAAATCCTGGCTAATGAGTCCGGCGCATTGGTGCTCGACACAAGGGAGGCTCAAACTTTTGCAGCTTCTTTTATACCCAACGCTATCAACATCGGTATTGACGGTAATTTTGCGCCCTGGGTGGGCGCCTTGATTCCGGACATTAAACAACCCATTTTAGTGGTTGCTGATGAAGGCCGTGAAGAAGAAGTAGTTATACGCCTGGCTCGCGTGGGTTTTGATTATACGCTGGGCTATCTTAAAGGGGGTATGAACGCATGGATCGCATCAGGTAAAGAAACAGACCATATCGAGTCGGTAACGCCAGATGAAGTTGCAGACATCATTGCTTCCGGTAAAAAAGCGACGATGCTGGATGTGCGGAAATATTCAGAATTCCTGTCAGAACGTGTCATCGGCGTCCAGATACTGCCGTTAGACGATATTAACGAAAAAATCGCCCAGATAGACAAGGACGAAAAATATTACGTTCACTGCGCAGGCGGTTACCGCTCTATGATTTTTAACTCGATGCTGCGGGCACGTGGCTATCATAACCTTATAGATATAAAAGGAGGCTTTAAAGCTATCAAAGAGTCAGGTAAATTCAAATTAAGCGACTACGTGTGTCCGAATACATTAGTTTAACTTTGTGTAATAAAAAAAATAAAGATGCTTGAATTCATTCGCCAGCCGTGGGCGTGGTACGTATCCGGCGCCTCAATTGCGGCTATTATGATTATCCTTATTTATTTCGGAAAGTCTTTTGGCTTTTCATCAAACCTGCGCACCATCTGTACATTGGCCGGTGCGGGTAAGAAGGTTCGCTTTTTTGACTTTGATTGGAAGACCCAAAAATGGAACTTACTTTTTCTATCAGGTTCTGTACTGGGCGGACTGATTGCGGCCACCTTATTAAAAAACGACCAGCCCTTACAACTTTCTGCAGCTACCATACATGATCTGAAAGCCCTGGGTATCCGGTTTGACGGCCAACTGGAACCAGAGCAGCTTTTTGGTATACATGCACTATCGTTCAAAAACATTATGCTGATGCTGCTTGGCGGCTTGCTGGTTGGCTTCGGTTCGCGTTATGCCGGCGGATGTACGTCTGGCCATGCTATAAGTGGCTTGTCTAATCTGCAGCTGCCTTCATTAGTCGCGGTGATAGGTTTCTTTGCCGGCGGCCTCATTATGACTTATATTTTATTTCCACTGATATTTTAAATATGAAAGGATTCAGATTTCTGCTCGCCGGGGTAATCTTCGGCATTATAATGGTCAAATCAGAAGCGGTAAGCTGGTATCGTATTCAGGAGATGTTCCGCTTTCAATCGTTTCACATGTATGGTATTATTGGTACAGCTGTCGTGATAGGCGTTATCTCTGTTTATCTAATCAAACGTTTTAAGCTGAAGGATACACAAGGGGACGAAATTGTTATTCCCGATAAGGACAAACAATGGACCAAGTACATCTTGGGCGGACTGATATTCGGCTTAGGCTGGGCGCTAACCGGCGCTTGTCCGGGGCCGATGTTCGTCAACATAGGTTATAGATACATAGCCATGATCGTTGTTGTAATCGGTGCATTAGCCGGCACTTATCTTTACGGACTTTTAAGAGATAAACTTCCGCACTGATAATTTCACTACCGTGATCATTGATATTCATAAAAAACCCCTTAAATCATCGAATTTAAGGGGTTTTCATTTTGCAATAAGAATTAATGCCAGCCTGGGTTTTGAGCCAGCTTAACATCTTTATTAGCATCAATTACCAACTGTGGTATTGGCCATAGATTGTAGTTAAAAGTTAACGTAGCCTGTGCTTCAGGCCAAAACGCGTATTTTCTAATCCGGTCGACAGCTATTGTTCCGCCCATTCTCAAAAGTGTATTCCAGCGACATTCTTCATATACCAGCTCGCGCGAACGTTCATCCAGGATGGTATTAAAATTGTCATCCATATCAGCCGCGGTCACCAGGTAACCGCAATTTGCGCGGGTACGCAATAAATTAACATCAGCTGCGGCTCCTGCTTTATCACCGCTGCGTTGCTTCGCTTCGGCACGCAATAAAATAGTTTCAGGCAAACGGATAAAATAATCATCACGGAACAGGTTGCTCCTGTCCTGACCATCTGCAAGACCGGTATATTTATCTGTTGCAATTTTGCATGATACCGGATAGTCAAGGCTTTGATCGTCCTGGTTATCATAGAGTACAGACCATGGTACCGGCTGGCCATAATAAGGCGAGCTAGGTACATTACCCAAAAACGTCCGACGAAATACAATCTCAGAGTTTCTCATATCGTTAGCATAAACTCCCTGGTAAATACCATCGCGGGTATATAAAGTAGGTATTATATCAGCAATGCCCCTTCCCCCAACATCCTCCAATGTACCTTGCAAATTTTTTGGTGAGCCATTTCTGAAAACCGGGCCATAGGCCCTCGAATACGGTAGTTTAGATCTCGGATCTTCAGCTTTAAACGCGGCATAATCAATCTCAATGGCCCAAATACATTCAGTGTTTCCATCCTGGTAATTTACGTTGTTCTCCTGAAACAGGTCCCAATACACATTGCCCTGGGTTTCTGTTTTACGTGACCCGAAACGGTTTTTCATCAGGGCATAGGTACCACCATCTATCACTTTATTACCATAGTCAATAGAATTTGCAAAGGCTTTACTTGCTCCGGCGGCATCGCCATCGGCGGCTAATTGTGTACCCATAGCCAGATACAATTCACAAAGATTATGTTGAGCGGCGCCCCTAACCAGGCGGCCACCCTGCGCCGTGGTTATAGGTAAATCATTTTCGATAGCCAAAAGCTCGTCAATAGCAAACTGGTAGGTCTCTACCCGGGTTGCGCGGGCATAATTAAACTTAGCAGCTGTAGCCACATCTTTTACAATAGGTACACCGCCAAAAAGCTCGGCCAGGTTACGATAAGCAAAGGCCCTAAAAAACCTTGCCTGCGCCAATGTATAAGCTTTATCGGCTGGCTTTGCCCAGGTTATATTAGGAAGATCTGCGCTTTTTATAGCTAAATTGGCTTTCGCTATTATTGTATACCATGCGCTAAAATTTTTATAAAATTCATCTCTGTTAGGGTTAATGGTACCATAGTTATTAAATGTATTGGCCCGGCGTATGCTGGGTACATCATACATATCAGTACCGTTTCCTCTAAAAACAAAGGTCCAGCCCTGTTCTGTCGGATTAGCCCACATATCTCTCAACTGTGAATAAATTGCCAACACCGCCTGGTCAATTTGGGCAGACGAAGAAAAAATATTATCAGTTGTATAGAAGGTTTGCGGGTTTTTATTCAGGAACTTATCGTCCATTTTTTTGCAACTCACTACACTAATGAGGAGCGCAGATAAACAAACTTTTATAATGGATTTATAGTTTTTCATTTCGTTTTAATTTTAATATTTAAAAACTAACATTAAGGCCCAAAGAATAGCTGCTTGCTACCGGGAAAGTATTGTTTTGGACAGGAGTGCCTGTTTCAGGGTCGCCCCCAACCCAGTGGGTAAAGGTTGCTAAGTTTTTAGCAGCAAAAAACACTTTTGCACCGGTAATATGGTTCCTTTCCAACAGCGGGAAGTTGAGATTATAAGACAATGCAGCATCCTGTATACGCACAAACGCTTGTGATTGCAGGCCCAAAAAACGACCATCGCCCGAGAAATAGGCTGATGGATAAGTATTGCTTGGATTGTTTGTCGTCCAATAAGGTTTAGCGATGGTGTTGTCGTTAAAACGGCCCGTGCCCGAAGTCATATAAGCAGCGGTATTGCTTTTCATATAGTAGCCATTGCCGCCAAAAATCCCGGCTACCATTACGTATAGTTCCAGGTTTTTATAACGCACCGTATTGGAAAAGTTTAGCCTGAAGTTTTCTTTTGAATAGCCTAAGATGGTTCTATCGTTGGCATCAATTTTTCCATCATTATTTATATCGGCATACTTTGGCGCACCCGGGGCCGCTCCTGTAAGTGCGATGTAAGCCGCATCACCAGTTTGCACAATACCTATTTGCTTGAAACCATAAATTGCGCCTAATGATTTACCTATAAAAAAGTTGTTAGCTATATCATCATCTTCTTTCCCGTCGCCATTTTTATCTTCGCCATAAAGGTGTTTCAGCTTATTCGAATTTTTCCAAAAAGTAACTGTGGACGACCAGCCAAAATTAGCAGTGTGTATATTTTCTGTACGAATTGAAAGCTCGATCCCCTTATTGTCTACCTCGCCCAGCGACGCCAATTGCGTGCTAAAACCGGTCATGATAGGGATAGTGCGTACAAATATCTGGTCGGTAGTTTTTGAAGAATAAAGATCCAGATCAACAAAAAGGCGATTGCCCAGCCAGGCCGACTCAAAGCCTGTATTTATCGCGGTTGTTTTTTCCCAGCCTAGGCTTGGATTACCCAATGTGGTTTGCACCAAGCCGTAAAGTATTTTTCCCTGAGCATCAGAAAACTCATATCTGGCATCGCCTGCCGCCGCATTTTGCACCTGCGACAGTGTTGCGTAAGGGCTTAAACCCTGATTACCGTTTTGGCCCCATGATAACTTAAGCTTCAAATAATTAAGGGGCTTGAAATCTTTCAAAAATGATTCTTCTGAAATTTTCCAGGCTACACCGGCGGCAGCAAAATTAGCGTATCGTTTATCCGCACCGAAAACAGAAGCGCCGTCACGACGAAACGACGAGGTAAGGTAATATTTATCATCGTATGAATAATTAAGACGCGCAAGGTAACCCACGTTAGAACGCTCAGTATTATTCAGAACCACCTTTTGAACAGTAGCTTTAGATAAACCATAAAAGCCAAGCGATGTGTTACCATTTGCGGCAAAATCACTACCGGTTGCATTCAGGTCCTCAACCCTCAGGTTATCACGGGTTGCAACTGCGGTAGCATCGATCTGGTGTTTGCCAAACCTATGGCTGTAAGCAAGTATATTATCCAATACATAATTGGTAGTACTAGTATTATCTATGTTTCCGTTGGCGTTTGATAACAGGCTCTGAACACTGGCAGGGTCATACCGACCAGCAATACCTGCACCCTCTTTAATATAGTAGTTTTCAAAGTAAAAATTACCGCTTTGGCGTTTTTCAAAATTAGTTGAAAAATTTACCCGATAACTCAGGCCATCTACCCACGGCGCTTTTACCACTGCAAAAGAATTTAAACGAAATGTATTATAAACGTCCACATTCTTGACAGTACCATCATTTACCCCCCATAGCGGGTTAACCAATGATTGCGTATATGGATACTTTTCCAGATCGCCGGAATTATCCCGGTAAAGAACCCCATATGGCGACATGATTTCTGCACTGCCTACATTTGCGGCCGTCCCTGAATAATCTCTTCTGGAGTAGGCGCCATCTGCACCTAATTGGAACCATGAAGTAACTTTGGTGTTGACTTTTCCTAATACATTAACGTGTTTGTACTTATCGCCTACCACTATCCCTTTTTCATCATCATAAGAGGAAGACAAATAGTAGTTAACATTTTGGGCAGCGCCTGATATGGATACCTGTTGATTATCGGTGATGCCTGTTTGAGTAACTTTATCAAGCCATACGGTTTCATTACCGGCTTTCAAATTCGCCAATTCGCCTGCTTGCAACCAATTGGTAGAGCCCGCAGCGTATTTATTTTTGTCATTCACCATGTTTATCCAGTCTGCGCCTTTAAGCATTACAGGCCGTCTTTGCCAGCGCTGTATGCCGGTTTCGGTCTTAAATGATACCACCGGCTTTCCTATCTTTCCCTTTTTTGTGGTGATGGCGATTACACCATTAGCCGATCTGGAACCATAAGCCGCAACAGAAACTGCATCTTTCAGCACATCATAACTTGCTATATCATCGGGGTTGATATCGCTTATTGATCCCAGGTAAACAACCCCATCCAATAATATCAACGGATCATTTGAGCCGCTGATAGACCGTTGGCCTCGGATCAATATGGAAGGTTGTCCTCCGGAGCTGGTAACTGCCCCTACGTTGAGCCCCGTCACGCTTCCTTTTAAGGCCTCAAGCGCATTCATGTTAGGCAGAAGAGCCAAAGGCGAATTTTCCATTTTTACTGACGATACCGCACCCGTAAAATCTTTTCGTTGTACGGTACCATAAGCAATTACTACCACATCGCTCAAAGCAGTAGTGGCCGGAAAAAGTTTTATCTCCATAGCCGGATTGGCCCGGTCTACAACTATTTCGACTGTTTCGTAACCGACATGGGATACTGTTAAGCTTACGCCTTTATTTACCGTCAAGCTAAATTGACCGTTTGCATCGGTAGTGGTGCCCTGAGACGTCCCTTTGACGGTCACCGAAACACCGGATAGCGCAGCATTTGTTTCTGAACGGACGACGCCCTTAATTGCGATCCTGTCCTGAGCAAAAGTAAAAAGAGGTAAAAAAACGAAAACAAAAAAAACTGTCATCCTCTTTTTTTCCCTCAGCAAATAGTAAAGTTTTTGATGCATGATAAATGGGTTTTAAGTAAAAACAATTAATATGGTTTAAATACATGGGGTATCGGTGTTCTGCCGGATCAAATAATAGTTGATAAAAACCATTAAGAAAATCGGCATAGATTACACTGACGCCGCCAAATCTTACAAGGGGCTCTTAGCTAATTAATCTTTATAAAACCAGGGGAACCTCCCCCTCTATTCAAGTTTCTGTTTTAGATTTTAGAATATATTTAGTTCTTATAATTGTCTTGTCTCTGATACCGGCTTAGGAGAAGGTATTTACTAACAAGTCTTTCATATACATATTCACTTCCCACTGATCAGTAATGGGTTTATCACTATTCAAATCTGTCCACATATATGGCGGTGGGCCAAATTCTGTAGTTATAGTTAATTGCTTGCGGCCAGTTTGTTGCCGGCAGGTAATGATATTTTTCCATATACCTAAAAAAAGATCGACCCAGGACCTCCAGGCAGGCAATGCCGGATGCGGTATTTGCGGACCCTGACTATGGCCAACCCTGGCATGTATGTGCACTGCTCTATTTATTGCCTCATCAAGTTCTTTAACACAATTTTCCAAACGACTTTCGGTCACACACACCCAATGCGAAAAGTCGGCTGTAATTTTCATATTGGGCCTTAGTTTCATTAGCTCATAAGCATTGTATGGGCTGAAACCTATTCTGCCGCGATGGGTTTCATGCGCCACCTCGACATTATTGAGCACAGCGAATTCCTCGGCAGTGTCTATAACCCGTAATTGTTCATCCAATGAAAAGTAATCTCTGCCTGAATGAGAATTGATCATCACAGGTCCCGATTCTATACACCTATTTAAATAGTATTGCATTGAGCGGCAAAACTCCTTAATGCTATTTCCTGATGCCTGGTGCTGATGACTTACCATCTTCAATTCATATTCATTTAATAAGTTGATGAATTTTGATCTTTCGCCGGTATCCTCAGGAAGCCAGGTGTCAACGCCATCATAATTCGATTCTTTTACTTTCATAAAAAAATCTTCAATAGGTAAATGTTCCTGCCCCCACTGCGGGCACATCATCAGCAAATTCATCACTACACAGTTTCTTTATCTAAATAAATGAGCGGATTTTGCTCATCATCATTCAACAAATCGCCAACTTTCATTTGGGCAACCTGGTCGTCTCTTAAAATATTCTGTATTCCGTTAAACGTTGCGCCATCCGGCATATAGGCACAGGTCATTGCGCGGCGAAAACCGTTGGTCATGTTAGCGCCTGCCCCGTGAATGGTCAAACCATTATGAAACGAGCAACTGCCCGCTTTCATGGGCACCGACACCGATGCTGTTTTGATAAACTGCGGATAAAAATCAAATATGGCGTCCATATTTCTGCCTATTCCCGGATTTTCAAACGTCGTATGATGAAACGAGCCGGGTATAAAATACAGGCAACCGTTTTCAAGCGTGGCATCGTCTAGCGCAACCCAGATGGAAAGCGCCCGCCGGTCGCTAAATGACCAAAATGGTGTGTCCAGGTGCCATGAGGTAGCGTTTGCCCACGGCCTTTTTGTTAATGCCTGGTCATGCCAGATACGGGTACCGCTCCAACTAGCTAATTGCGCCACCATCTTGCCGATATTGGCATCAAGCATAATTTGCTTTACCTTATCGTTGGTTTGCCACAGGTTCAGCATCTGGTCAAATACTTTGCCGTAATATTCAGCATCGCTATTAATACCATCGTCCTCGCCGGTTTTCACATCGCTTCCTGGCCATTTTCTTCCACCTCTTTGTTCTACAGCCTCGCCAACAGCCGCACGCCAAAGCTCCAATTCATTCTTATCCAAAAAATCCTCTACAAGCAGATAACCATTTTCTTGATAAAAGTTGATTTGTGAAGCCGTTAGTTCTGTTTTCATTCGTTGTATTTACTTATGATATTAATTGCACAATAAATTTTCAACCCCGCAAATAGCAAAGCAAACCATCACTTTTATGCGGCTAAAAACTTGTGAAATATTTTATAATTGGTGATTAATTGTAACAAACCTATATCAAATGATGTAAATTGTTTGTTTCCAATTTGACATTTAAAATGCCTTTTTTGACAAATTGCATCCCTGCAAGTTTCTCAACCTGAAACCTTATAATCGAGTTAAATAATTAAACACTAACATTTAATTTATGCGCTTTAATCGCTGCATCTAATTGAATAATTATTCAATTTTAATAACTCAGTTATTAACTTAGTATTAATTTCGGTATTAAACCTGTTATGAGAAATTTCAATAAATATCTAACTATCAATCAAATAGAAGAAAACTGGGGTTTTTACATTAATACTGTAGGACATTCAAAATATAACCATAACGAAACTTATCCCAATAATAAGGAGCACCCTCCGGGCCATGCATTTACCTGGGATAAAGGCCGCATTTTAAATGGCTACTATCTTGTTTTTATTTCAAAAGGCGAGGGCCTTTTTGAATCAGCACAATCTGAAACAACAAAGGTGTCAGCAGGTTCCTGCTTTTTTCTTTTTCCGGGGGTTTGGCACCGTTATAAACCCGATAAAAATTCAGGCTGGGAAGAATATTGGGTTGGTTTTAATGGCCTGTATCCGCAAAGTTTGATGAGTAAAGACTTTTTTAACGCAAATAGTCCAATCATCAACACTGACTTTACTGAATCTTTACAAGTTCTTTTTCACAAGTTGATTGATACAGTTAAAATGACAACAGTGGGCTATAATCAGGTAATTACAGGAATTACATTAGAAATTTTAGGTCTTGTTAACGCCATCTCGAAACAAACAAAGCAAAGCAACGAGCCTACCAAAAGACTGATATCAAAAGCTAAATTTTTATTGCAGGAATCCATTGATCACCCAATAAACATGGAGCAAATAGCGAGTGAGCTGCCGATGGGCTACTCCAAATTCAGAAAAGTATTTAAGCATGAGACGGGTATATCACCGCACCAATATTATATTGATATCCGTTTGGCAAAAGCCAAAGAATTATTGCTGCAAACTACCTTAACAATTGATGAAATTGCTTACTACACTGGGTTTGACACCGCGCACTATTTTTCAAAATTATTTAAAAAGAAAAACGGATTGTCACCGGTAACCTATCGCAAGGGCTATGAGAAACAAACCATTTTAGAATGAGATACAACCAATACCAATAAGCATATTATTCAAACATAACTGAACCATTATTGCGACAAAAAGTATTTTTATTGCCTCTGCCGAACCATATAGTGGCAAATCCATGATTGCCTGGGGCTGGTAAACATGCTGCCGGGCAAAGCGTAGCACATTAGTTATTTCAAACCTGTGGTAAGCGCAGGTACTGAAGGTCAGACAGATATTCATATCGATACGATACTCAACCATTTCAACTACCGCAAACTTATGCAGAGGATTGTAAATGCTACGACAGATTATTAAAAAGTGCGTAACTTAACAATCACTAATAGTAATAAATTTTATGAAACAAGGATTATTGATTGATATGGATGGTGTTATCTATAGCGGAGAGACACTAATAGAAGGTGCTGATAAATTTATCGCCGGCCTTTTAAAGCAGGACATCCCATTTGCGTTTATGACTAACAATAGCAAGCCAACACCATTGGAGATTGTCCGAAAGCTCAAAAGACTCGGAATTTCAGTTGAAACCCGACATATCTATACAAGTGCGATGGCTACTGCCAAATTTCTGGGTGACCAGGGGAGTAATGGCACTGCCTATGTTTTAGGGGAAGGCGGATTGCTGACAAGCTTACATGAGCATGGCATTACACTTGTTGATTCTGATCCCGAATTTGTAGTTCTGGGAGAAGGCCGCAATTTTACGTTAGAAATGGTACAACGGGCTGTGGATATGATTTTGGCTGGTGCAAAATTTATTACCACCAATCGTGACCCGTCTCCCAAAAAGCCTGGATGGAGTAACCTGGGCATAGCTGCAACCACTGCAATGATTGAAGAAGCTACCGGTACAAAGGCGTTTGTCATCGGAAAACCGAACCCCGTCATGATGCGCTCTGCCCGAAAGTTTCTTGGATTAGAAACCGCAGAAACCACCGTAATTGGAGACACGATGGAAACAGATATTCAGGGTGGGGTACAAATGGGTTATAAGACGATTTTAGTGCTATCAGGTATTGCAACAAAAGAAAGTTCGGAAAATTATGCGTTTAAACCCGATTTGATAGTTGGTTCGGTCAATAAAATTGAACTACCTTTAAAATGGTGGCAAAATAAATGATCAATTCGTATTGATCGTATTTAATCTAGTTACTAATACTATTGCTGGCAAAATAGAATTACGAGACGCTGTCTGGTAATTTCAGATCTGAGGGATTTAAAATTCCTCAGATTTAAAACCGATACGTTTGCACAGAGCCTGGTGAAGAGATTATCCTTTTGCTTCACCCTCTGCTCGTACATCGTCAGTAGGGTCAGGTAATTATCAACTAAAAAGCCTTCGTAGCCCCCACAGCATTGACCATTCCAGGTTTTCCAGTCCTTGGCATAATATAACGACCACATTTTACGCGCTCAACTAAGCGTTACTCGAACCACTTTATAGATGATCTGATGATTGGTAACTTCAGGTGCTTGAAACGAAGCGTTGATAAGACATTGATCTTTAAATCGATAGTTGATCCGCTTCAACAAATCTTTCATTTTGCCCGGAATCAACGGTGAACGGCGTGTAATTAAAGGCCGGTTTCGAAAGTGTGTTTACAATTTGGTTATAGTTTTCTCTCAATTGATAAAGCATCATTCCATACATAACGGCTAAAGAAAGATGTTTTCGTTTGTTCTTATACGTCCATAGCAATAAATCCCGATAATACTTGCCGTCTTTATCAAACACAGCCAGTTTTATAATAGCCTTTATAATATGATATAATTGCGAGATGGTATATTTTTCTTTCGTCTTAACACCGCCATTTTTAGGAAACTCATGGACCATTAGAAATCTTTTAACCCTTTTATAGGAATGTTCAGGAGGATAAATACTGGAAACCACTTGTAAAAAGCCATTTTTTAAACGTTCTGCGCCCATAATGGGGATAATATTTGTTTCTCCTTCAGAAAAGGTAAAATGCCGGGAAAGCCTGTTTTCACGTTTCATCCTATCAAACAGCGCTGTACCCGGCGGCGCTTTTAATACATTCACTATTGGGATGGGGATTCCGCTTTCCTGTATAAAATCAATTATATTTTTAAAGCTATTGTCCTTATCAGTATCAAAGCCAACTATAAATCCGCCCATAATGGTAAAGCCTGCCTGATGCAGCTTATGGATGTTACCTAAAATATCCCGCTTTAGGTTTTGATTTTTAAGCGAAAGTTTCAAGCTGTCTTCCTCGGGGGTTTCAATTCCGATAAATACGTTTCTGAATTTCGCTTCAAGCATCAACTGCATCATTTCATCGTCATCTGCCAAGTTGATAGTTAGCTGAGTTATAAAATACAGACCGGGGTTGGTTCTGTATTGCCAATCGATTAATGCCGGAAGCAACTCAGATTTCAATATCTTTTTATTTCCAATGAGATTGTCGTCGGCAAACAGCACATTCTGAATTTCGCCGGCTTTATGGATCAACTCTAACTCCGCGATAATTTGCTCCGCTGATTTGGTACGAGGTTTACGCCCGTAGAGGGTTGTTACATCACAAAAATCGCACAGATAAGGACAGCCACGTGAAAACTGTATAATAGCATATAGGTAGTCCTTCATATTGATCAGTTCCATTTGCGGAACTGGAGTTTTACTTACATCGGCGAACTCGGAAGTTTTATAAATTGGCTTAGCCTGGCCCGATTCCAAATCGGCAAGAAATTCAGGAAGCGTAATTTCAGCTTCATTCAAAACAAAATGATCTATGCCATCAAAGCGCTCATGCTCGTGGGTAAAAAGCGGGCCGCCGGCAACAATAGTGGCATTTTTTCTTTTACATTGTGCGATAATTTTCCGGACAGACTCTTCCTGTACATTCATAGCTGAAAGAAAAACCATATCAGCCCATTCAATATCCGAATCAGATAATGCTTTTACATTCAAATCCACAAGTTTTCGTTCCCAGCTTTGCGGCAACATGGCGGCTACTGTTAGTAACCCCAGTGGAGGAAAAGCCGCTTTCTTACCTATTAAAGAAGCGAGATGCCTGAAAGCATAAAACGAGTCATACATTTCAGGGTATACTAACAGTATTTTCATAGAATCTATATGTCTTAAAAATTAATCTCAGTGTATTAAATAAGGATACCCAATTCCAGGACCAGAAATTTCGGTTTTAAGTTAGCATTTTGTATTGACAGTTCAATAGTCACATACAGGCTTGAGCAATGTATTAAAAAAGTGATAAAATATTGTAAGGAGTGGCCATCTCATCACACTAATACATTACCGGGAATTGTCGCCGTGAAAATATTTTAATGTTTTAAATAATCTTACCCTATTAAAACACTATTTCATTAATGATTCATCAGTTTTATAACAATCAGACGAAAGCCTTATTCAGGCTGGTCTATGATCAGCCCGTACTTAACCGCGATTTTTATGGTAAGGATAAAGAAGAGAAACTGCTCACTATCGCCTGGAATAAAGGTGCAGATCAGCAAATAATTATCGACAATTATCCGTATGACTTCCCGGCCAATACAATTCACTGCCTGATGACCAATGAGCATTTTCATTTTGAGGATGCAACATCGATTGTGGCCTGGCAATTCAGCCGTGATTTTTATTGTGTAGTTGATCATGATAAAGAAGTTAGTTGTGTAGGCTTTATTTTCTATGGGCCACCGCAAAAAATGTTTATCCGTTTAGAACCGAATGACCAGCGGCACATTGAAATGATACTGCAAATGTTACAGGAGGAGTTTGAAACTCATGACCATGTACAGGGTGAAATGATGCGGGTATTGCTAAAGCGGCTGATCATTATTGTTACCCGTTTAGCTAAACAGCAATACCTTAATGAAAAAGAATTGCCAAGCGACAAATTAGATATCGTGCGCCAATACAACTTCCTGGTAGAAACACATTATAAAAAGGAGCACCAAGTTAAATTTTATGCTGAACAGCTTTTCAAATCGCCCAAAACGCTCTCTAACCTATTTGCGCTCTATAATCATAAATCCCCGGTATTAATTATCCAGGAGCGTCTGGCATCTGAAGCCAAAAGGCTTTTTTATTATACTGACAAGACCGCCAAAGAAATTGCTTATGAGCTTGGCTTTGAGAGTGCCGCTCATTTTGGAAAATTCTTTAAAAGGCTTACGGGTCAATCTGTAACGGAGATCAAAAAGATCAATTCCAGAAATCGTTAATATCGATTTAATGAAAGCTTACTATCTCGGGAAATGGAGGCTACTCTTCGGGAACTCCAGTCGTTTTTTGGAAGGCGCAATTACCCCACCTTTGTTTCTGTAAAACAAAATCACTAAAATAAAACAATTAGGCAATGAAAAACGCAACTATCACAGACCAAGTTAAAGTAAGCAACAATCAAAATATCCTGATCAGGTTTTCCTCATGGGTAACCAGCCAAAACATCCCTTTCCTGATAATCAGTGCCGGCATGGTGGTAATGCTTTTGTGGGCCGGGTCCTACAAAATGACCGTTCCAGGTGCAGATGGTATCGTTCCTTTAGTGAATAACAGCCCCCTGATCAGTTGGCATTTTAAACTGTTCGGCACATACCCCGGTTCAGATATGATCGGCTTAACAGAAGTAACTGCCGCTTCGCTGATCATTATCGGGTTATTTAAGCCCCAGGCAGGAATTATTGGTGGAACTATTGCGGCCGTAATGTTCTTCATTACAAGCACCATGGTTATTACCACACCCGGTGCATTAGTTAATGTAAAAGGATTTCATTATATGAGCTTTTTGGGGCTTTTTCTCTTCAAAGACATATTAAACCTGGGGGCATCGTTTTATCTGATCAGCAAATTTGGACAAAAAGCAATCGCTGCAAAACACAACGCTCAGTAATCATCACAGTTAAAAATCTTATCATCCGTCAATAATTTACTAAAACTTAAATAAAATACAATGAAAACAATTTCAGTTCCAACCAGAGACCAGGTAACACCAGCTAACCAAGCTTTATTTGATAACCTAACTAAAGCGATTGGCAGCGTACCAAATTTATATGCTGTATACGCACATTCTGAAAATGCATTAGGTACCTATTTGGCCTTATCAAGTGCTAAAACTTCGCTGAGAGCGAAAGAGAAAGAAGTGGTAAATTTAGTTGTAAGCCAAGTAAATGAATGCTCCTACTGTTTAAGCGCTCATACCGCGATTGCAAAACTACAGGGATTCACAGACCAGCAAATATTAGAAATACGCCGTGCAGCCATAAGTTTTGACAGCAAGCTGGACGCTCTTGCTAAATTGGCAAAAAGCATCACAGAACGAAAAAGCCACGCAGACCCGAAACTGGTAGAAGCTTTTTTTGCGACAGGTTACAATGAAGGCTCGCTGATTGATGTGGTGATGGTAGTGGGTGATAAAACTATCACCAATTATATTTATGCTTTAACTGAAGTCCCTATTGATTTTCCGCAAGCGCCTGCTCTGTAACCACAGTAACAATTCAGTGGAGAGTCCTATTTCACATATGGAAATACAAAAAGGCCATTTCTGATCCAGAAATGGCCTTTTTTGTAGAAGTGCGCCCACCTGGGCTCGAACCAGGGACCAAAAGATTATGAGTCTTCTACTCTAACCGACTGAGCTATAGGCGCGGTTGAAATCTTTTAAATTTCAGGCTGCAATGTTACAATTTTCTGCTAACATATGCAAAGGCTTATTTTAATTAAAATAGTATATTTTTGGTACCGGTACCGTTAAAAGTATCTTTGCTAAGATGGCACAATTATCACAAAATCGGAGGCAGGCGCTGCAAACTATTGGTTTGGGAGCAGGTGCCGCTTTACTCAACACTAAAGCCTCAGGTATGGGCATTTCAAAAAAATCAAATGCGGCGTTTAAATACTCGCTGAACATGAGTACCATACGTGGGCAACAATTAGGATTTATTAAAGAAATTCAGACCGCTGCAGCGGCTGGCTTTACGTCAGTTGAAATATGGCTGGATACTTTTCAGACTTATCTGCAAAATGGCGGCTCGACCGGCGAAGCCAAGAAAATCATTGACGGACTTGGTATCACCATTGAAAATGCCATAGGCTTCGCACAATGGATCGTGGACGATGAAAAAATCCGCAGAGATGCTTTAGCAGGATTAGAAAAACAGATGGATTTGCTGGCACAAATAGGCTGTCATCGCGTTGCTGCCCCGTCTGCCGGTGCAACAACATCGCCCAAAATCAATCTGGACGTTGTCGCCGAAAGATATAACGCCATCCTGGCGTTAGGTGATCGCACTGGTGTCAAACCTATTCTGGAAATGTGGGGAGGGTCGAATAATCTCAAAAAAATAAGCGATGTTCTATATGTCGCAGCAGCAACGGGACACAAAAATGTATCAGTACTGTTGGATTCCTTTCATATCTACAAAGGCGGTTCAAGTATAAACAGTTTGCCGCTAGTAGGTAAAAGCGCTATCGAAGTATTTCACGTTAACGACTATCCCGCGGGCATACCGCCCGAAAAAATATCTGAGCCCGACAGGATTTATCCGGGCGATGGCATTGCTCCACTGAAAGAAATGCTGCACACCATCAAAAACCCAGAAAAACCCGTGGTAATATCTCTTGAAGTGTTTAACAAAAGCTATTACCAGCAAGATGCCCTGCAAGTAGCAAAAACCGGCCTGGCCAAAATGAAAGCAATTACAGAAGGTATATGAACCCCATAAAAAATATCATTTTTGATTACGGCAACGTGATCTTCCACATAAATTTTCAACAAGTAGCAGATGCATGGAAAGCGTTAGGTATTGATAACGCAGACGAGTTTTACGGCCACCGAAAGCAAGACGATGTATTTAATGCATTGGAACGTGGTCAAATCACACCATCAGCATTTAGAAACCGCATCCGCGAATTAACGCATAAGCCAGAGCTGACCGACCAGCAAATTGATGACGCCTGGAACGCCATCTTTATTGGCATCCCTAAAGGGAATCACGAACTATTGCTGGAGATCAAAAAGAAATACCGCACTTTTTTGTTGAGCAATATCAATGCGATACACTACGATTACGTGCATGATTATCTGCAACGCGAGTTTGACATGAAAGATAATTCAGATCTGTTCGAAAAAACCTATTATTCGCATCTGATGGGCAAACGTAAGCCGGATGCCGAGATATTTGAGCAGGTTCTACGCGAGAATAACCTAAACCCGGCCGAGACTTTATTTATTGACGACAGTCCGCAGCATTTGGAGACAGCCAGGAAACTAGGCTTACAAACCTACCTCATGACTGCCCCGGATAATATCCAGGATTATTTTAAAACTAACGGACTGCTATAATTAAATACGGCGGCGTTTCTTTTCCTTAACAATCAGGCTAAGCTCACGGCTCATTTGCCCGGCAATAGCTGTATTTTCCTGTGCGCGGCGGAACAGGTATGGTAGTACTGCTTTAATCGGTCCATAGGGAACATATTTGGCTACAAGGTACTCGGCATCTGCCAAGTTAAAGCTCAGGTTGTCGCTCATACCCAGTAATTGCGCAAAATATACGTGTGGGTGCTTGTGGTCTATCTTTTTGGTTTCCATCAGCTCGGTGAGTAGTCGGCAACTGTCTTCGTTGTGGGTACCGGCTACAAAGGCTATGTGGTCAATGTTATCGGTGCAATATGCAATGGCCTGGTTAAAATCCCGGTCGCTGGCGGCCTTATCGGGTTGTATAGGCGATGGATAGCCCATTTCTTCGGCGCGTTTACGCTCTTTTTCCATGTAAGCGCCACGTACCAACTTCGCACCTAAAATAAACCCTTCTTTTTTGGCTATTTCAGCATCTGCTTTTATAGAGGCCAATTTATCATGACGATATAACTGATAAGTATTATAAACAATAGCTTTTTGTTCATTGAACTGGCGCATCATCTGTAGGGCCAGCCAATCAATAGTATCCTGAATCCAGGTTTCTTCGGCATCAATCATTACCGGTATGCCAACCAGGTATGCTTTTTCGCAGATAGCCAGCACGCGGACTTGCACTTTCTGCCATTCTTCTTCCTCAGCAGCAGTCAGCTTTTGTTTGGTATCCAATTTTTCTAACAGTCCGAAACGGCCGACACCTGTTACCTTAAACACAGTGAGAGGAATAGCTTTGTCTTTATTGGCACGTCTTATGGTGCGAATAATCTCTTCGCAGGTTGCGTCAAAAACTTTTTCGTCATCCTCGCCTTCAACCGAATAATCAAGGATGGTACCTACCCCACCACGCTCTAAAGTTTTAATAGTGTTTTCGCATTCGCGGATGGTCTCGCCGCCGCAAAAGTGACTGAATATTGTTTTCTTGATCAGACCCTTAATTGGTAGGCCGATTTTTATTGCAAAATTGGTAATAGGTGGCCCAATTTTTACCAGAAAATTTACGTTGATTATTTTAAATAGCCAGTAGGCACGTTTAAGATCAGCATTTGTAGAATGGCGGAATGCAATTTCCGTATTCTCAAAAGACAAGCTGTGTTTTTGAGTCATAGTTAATTTTAGATAATCCGCGTTTTTGCCGCCTGCAGAACCAATAATGCATTGAGCCGCGAACCATTAGCGTGACACAAAATTATAAAATGATAGTTACATAACTCATTATTCTGTGAATAGTTTATTTTTGCTGCCCAATGATAGAGTTTAAAGTTGACGGCGATTACATCCCAATGATACAATTATTAAAAGCCACCAATTTGGTTGCTACCGGCGGCGAGGCACAAATAGTTGTAGATCAAGGCGAGGTAAAATATAATGGCGAGATTGATTATCGCAAACGCTTAAAAGTAAAACGTGGCGACGTTGTTGAATTTGCCGGCAACATAATTAAAGTGATTTAAATGATGAGTACAGTTGATACCGATATCTGCACAGATGTTATGGATACCATTGAAAGTAATAGTTACAATATATATTTTGAAAACAGCTTAGCTAAGCTGGCCAATTTCATCGAAAAAGGTGGTTATTCACGTTTCTTTGTTTTAACCGATGAAAACACGGGCAAATATTGCCTGCCTTTGTTGCAGGAACGCCTGGGTAATCCGGATAATTTTGATCTGATTGAAATACCGGCCGGCGAAGAAAGTAAGGACATCGACTTTTGTATTGGCATTTGGAAAATGTTGATAGATTTTGGTGCTGACCGTAAGAGTTTATTAATTAACCTTGGCGGAGGCGTTGTGAGCGATATGGGCGGCTTTGCGGCTTCAACCTTTAAACGCGGTATAGACTTTGTACATGTACCCACTACCCTGCTTTCGCAAGTTGACGCATCAGTAGGCGGTAAAACAGGCATTGATATCGACAGCATAAAAAACATCATTGGCACATTTACACAGCCAAAGGCGGTATTTATTGAGGATGAGTTTTTGAAAACCCTTCCGGCACGTCAAATCCTTTCAGGTACTGCCGAGATGCTGAAACACGGCTTAATCTGCGACGCCGACTACTGGCAACAATTAAAACAAAGCAATCTGTCAGTTCCATCTGCCCCGTTAGTTTACCGTTCGGTAGCTATCAAAAATGCAGTGGTATTGGAAGATCCGCACGAAAAAAATATCCGCAAGTCGCTTAACTTTGGTCACACAATTGGCCACGCGGTCGAGACTTATTCATTGATAAACGATAAAGATTCACTATCGCACGGCGAGGCAATCGCAATCGGCATGATCTGCGAAGCTTACCTGGCCCACAAAAAAACAGGCTTAAGCGCAGAGGATTTGGCAGAAATTACGGAGGTACTGATGAACCTGTATCCGCGTTACAATTTAAAATCAGCAAACAACGCTACTTTGATTGAATACATGTTGAAGGACAAAAAGAATCAAAACGGCAAGATCAATTGCACATTATTGAACAAGATCGGCGAGTTTAATATCGATAACATTTGTACCGAAGAAGAATTGATTGAGGGTATAAATTACTACGCTAATTTATAATATCAACAGATATCATAATGAAACGCCTGGCTTTTATCAAGTCGGGCGTTTTTTTGAGTAACGGCGATTTGCCCGGTTCAAGTGTCCACACTTGAACCTTAACAATTGCAGGCGTCCACGCTTACACAATCAAACCAAATAAACTACTTACAAATTCAATTTTTCAATATAAAATTCGTTTCAATTCAATTATTTTTAAATAATTAAAATATTCTATTGACAAAGTTGTTTATTAGTCCTATTTTTACGCCAGAATTAACAAAGCAAATGAAATTAAACGCTGCATATTTTTATGGCTACTACTTTTACTTTACCAGTAAGAGCCGGGACTAATATGCACTAACAATCATATAAAGAAATTGAAAAGTCCCGGCCAATGAAGCCGGGACTTTTTGCTTTAATAACATTATGAAGAAAGAAAAACCAAGAGTTGCGATACAAGGTATCCGCGCTTCGTTCCACGAAGAAGCGGCCTTTAAATATTTTGGCGAAAACATCCAGACTATTGAGTGCAACTCTTTTAAGCAAACATTTGACGCACTGGAAAATAACCAGGCAGATTATGTGGTAATGGCGATTGAGAATAGCATTGCGGGCAGTATATTACCTAACTATTCATTGTTGTTAAATTACAATTTCCCGGTTATCGGCGAGATATACCTGCCTATCCAATTGCACCTGATGGCTTTGCCTGGTGTGTCGTTTGATCAGATTAAGTATGTAACTTCGCACCCTATTGCTATCCGTCAGTGTATTGATTTCTTTGACGAGTATCCACACTTAAAAATTGTGGAAAGCAATGATACCGCCGCTTGCGCCAAACGTATCCACGACGAAAAACTGACCGACACCGTCGCCATCGCCAATACTTTGGCGGCCAAACTGTATGGTTTGGATATTTTGGAGCGTCGCATAGAATCAAACAAGAAAAACTTTACCCGTTTTTTAATCTTAACTACGCATGAAAACGTGGTTAAGGCTCCGGCAAACAAAGCATCATTATGCTTCCAGGTAAGTAACCAGGTTGGTGCCTTAGCAAAAGTGCTGAATATCTTTGCTAACCTGGGCGTAAACATGAGCAAAATACAATCAATGCCGGTGCTGGGTAAACGTAACGAGTATAACTTTTACGTAGACGTTGAGTGGGAAGAGACCAAGCATTACGACAGCGCCGTAAAACAAATCTTAAAATACACACACAACTTTAACATCCTGGGCGAGTATCGTCGATATGAGGAAGAAACAAACCCTGAAAAACTAAGCACCGCTAAACCCGAGCGCAAATACATCAGCGTAAAAAAGCTGAACAAAACAAGCAAATAAGTCAAGACATTATAACAACAACAAAAATGAAACTTAATTTAAACATCCAACCACTAAGTTCTTGGATAACCGCCACAAAAGAACCGTTATTAATTTCAGGTCCGTGCAGCGCCGAAACTGAAGATCAGTTAGTAGCCACCGCTCATTTATTGAAAAACACCGGCCGTGTTACTGCATTGCGCGCAGGTATCTGGAAACCCCGTACCCGTCCGGGCGAGTTTGAAGGTATCGGCAGCATTGGCTTAGAGTGGTTAAAACGCGCTAAAGCTGAAACTGGCCTACCAACCGCAGTCGAGGTTGCTACCGCTAAACACGTTGAAGAAGCTTTAGCAGCAGGTGTTGATATTTTATGGGTAGGTGCCCGCTCAACCGCTAACCCTTTCACCGTTCAGGAAATTGCTGACGCTTTGAAAGGTCACGACGTGCCGGTAATGGTTAAAAACCCGGTTAACCCTGACATTTCACTATGGATTGGTGCTATCGAGCGTATCAACAATGCGGGCATCACTAAATTGGCTGCCATTCACCGTGGTTTTTCATCTTACGAAAAATCTGCGTTCCGTAATGAGCCAATGTGGGACATTGCTATCCACCTGAAAACTTTAGCTCCTCATTTGCCAATTATTTGCGACCCAAGCCATATCAGCGGTAACCGCGATTTGATTGGCTATGTGTCTCAAAAAGCTTTGGATCTGGATATGCAAGGTTTAATGATCGAGTCGCATATTGACCCAAGCGTTGCCTGGACAGATGCTAAACAACAAGTTACTCCTGCTGCTTTGGCTGACCTGATTGACCACCTTACTTTACGTAAACCAGATACCTCTGACGCACAGGTAAACGACAAATTGAGCGAGCTACGCAACAACATCGACAAAATTGATGACCTGTTGATCCAAAAAATTGCCGAGCGCATGAAAATTGCCGAGCAAATTGGCACTTACAAAAAAGAGAACAACATTACCATTTTACAGGTAAACCGTTGGGACGAGATATTGAACAAACGTATTAACTACGGCAAAGCCCTGAAATTAAACCCGGATTTTACCGAGAAGTTATTGGAGCTAATACACACTGAGTCTATCCGCAGACAAACTGAGATCATGAATGAAGGTCAGGCAGCTGGTCAGCAAGCAGAAAAACTTACCCACGTTTAATACCAAAATGAGTCAGAATATTCTGCTTACTAAAAAAGATAAAATAGCCAAAGGCGAGGTACACTTAACCGGCTCAAAAAGCGAGTGTAACCGCGCCTTGGTTATCGAAGCCTTGAGTGGCGGTAAAGTGCGCGTCGAAAATATATCAGACGCTGCCGATACCGTTACCCTGCAAAAGGTTCTGGGCCTAAACTTGCAACCTGCAAGCCATGCGCAACCTGTTGTGCAGTTGGTTGAGGACAAAATAGTGAACATTGGCCCGGCCGGTACTGCTATGCGCTTTTTAACTGCCTACTACACTTTACAAAACGAAGAGGTAGTACTAACCGGCAGCGAGCGCATGAAACAACGCCCTATAGGTATTTTGGTTGATGCTTTGCGCAAGCTGGGTGCCGAGATCAGTTATGAGGAGAACGAAGGTTTCCCTCCTATCCGCATCAAAGGCAATATCCAACAGGCTACTGATAAGATCAGCATTAAAGGCAATATCAGCAGTCAGTATATTACTGCTTTATTGCTCATCGCCCCAAAACTGCCGATGGGTCTGGAAGTGCATATTGAAGGCGATTTAACCTCTCGCCCGTATGTAGAGATGACCCTGGGGATGTTGGAACAGGCAGGCATTAAGCATGACTGGAAAGACAACGTAATCAGCATACCGCATCAGGAGTTTAATGAAACCTCATTACCGGTTGAACCTGATTGGAGCGCTGCATCTTATTGGTATTCGATAGCTGCTTTGGCTGATGAAGCCGACTTGTTCTTACACGGCTTAACATCTTACAGCTTGCAAGGCGACAGCGTAATCACCGAGATCATGGCTAACTTTGGCATCACCTCGCAGTTTAGAGACGGCGGTGTGCATATCAAAAAAGAGCCTAAGCAAATAGTACGCAAGGAATTCGACTTAAAGAAATGCCCTGACCTGGCGCAAACAGTTGTTGTGGTATGCGCAGCACTTAATCATGAGGCAACCTTTACCGGTTTGGAAACTTTAAAGATTAAAGAAACCGACCGTATCAAAGCTTTGCAAAACGAGCTGGCCAAAATGGGTGTTAAACTAATTGAGGATAATGAATCTTATACCCTTGACTGTAGCGGTAAATTTATCCCTGAACGCATGTTCATTAACACTTATGACGATCACCGCATGGCTATGGCTTTTGCGCCACTGGCACTGATAACTCCTGAACTGGAAGTTGAAGATGCTCAAGTGGTTGAAAAATCATACCCTGCCTTCTGGACCGACCTTGAAAAAGTAGGTTTCGAAGTAAAAGACATATAATTATTAGTTGACTGCATCTGGTGTTTGTTGTTAGCGCCAGGTGCAGTTTTTAAGCTGATCGCGGCCACAGAGGTTGCCACGCTATCGCTCGCAATGACGCTTATAAATTAATTCACTCATTCACAAATCACTCATTCACTCATTATAAAATGGCAGGTAATTCATTCGGACAATTATTCAGGATAACCACATTTGGCGAATCGCATGGCGAGGCTATAGGCGTAATTATTGACGGCTGCCCGTCGCAGTTGCCGGTCGACCTGGATTACATTCAATCTGAATTGGATAAACGCAAACCAGGTCAGTCAAAGATCACTACCCAACGTAAAGAAAGCGACACCGTACGCATTCTTTCGGGCGTATTTGAGGGCAAAACTACCGGTACGCCTATTATGATGCTGATACCGAATGAAGACCAGCGCAGCAAGGATTACAGCCACAATACCAATGTGTTCCGCCCTTCGCATGCCGATTATACTTATCAAACCAAATACGGCATCCGCGATCATCGTGGTGGCGGCCGTTCGTCGGCTCGTGAAACTGCGGCACGTGTGGCTGCAGGTGCTTTAGCGAAGTTGTTATTAAAATCGCAGGGTATTGAGATTGTTGCGCACGTAAGCAGTGTGGGCAAGATCAACGCGCCTAACGTAGAGATCAAAAGCGCTCAGGAGTTTATTGACGATCGCGAGAAAAACATTGTACGCTGTGCAGATCCGGCGACTGCCGAAGAAATGATCGAGTTTATTGATTCAGTACGTAAGGATGGCGATACTGTTGGCGGTAAAATAACTTGCCATGTATTAAACTGCCCGGTAGGTTTAGGCGAGCCCGTTTTCGATAAACTGCATGCCGACCTGGGTAAAGCGATGCTAAGCATCAATGCAGTACACGGCTTCGAGTTCGGCTCCGGCTTTGAGGGTAGCGAAATGCGCGGCTCAGAACATAACGATATCTTCATTACATCCGATTCAGGCATTCGCACCATCAGCAACTATTCGGGCGGTATACAAGGCGGCATCAGCAATGGCATGCCTATTGATTTTAAGGTAGCTTTTAAGCCGGTAGCTACTATTATGCAAAATCAGGCTACGGTTGATGCAGAAGGTAACGCTGCCGAAATATCAGGCAAGGGCCGTCACGATCCTTGTGTGGTACCTCGCGCTGTGCCTATTGTTGAAGCTATGGCTGCTTTGGTTTTGGCAGATCATTGGCTGCGTAATCGTAATACTATTTTGCCTCAATAACAGCAAACGTGTTTCACGAAAATGTGAAACAGATGAAACACTATTTCAGCATTAGTTACTGACTATCAATAATTTACAAATAACCAGTAAAACAATCTGAAACAAGGCCAAAAGTTCAAATTACAATCTAAGTATTTGTAAATAAATACATTACATACTTTTCTGACTTTTTGGCCAAATGAAGTGAAACATCTAAAAACAGAGACACACTTTTTGTTTTCAGATACCAATTACTCGTTTATAAAACTCCGATCAGCTTTTTCAATACCAGGGCATGGTTATGCTGCTCGTCTTTAGCTGCATATAAAAAGGTAACAGTTTTATGCTCTTTCAGCAATGCTTTTAGCTCCCGTAAGCCTTCGGAGTCTTTAAGCTCATCCATATATCTCAACTCAAATTTATCCCAGTTACCTTTATCACTATGAATCCAGGTGCGTAGAGCGGTAGACGGCGCAATGGCCTTTAACCACTTATCAATGTGCGCATCCTCCTTTTTTACCCCCCTCGGCCATAGGCGGTCAACCAGAATGCGGTAGCCGTCGGTAGCTGCCGGTGCCTCATAAATTCTTTTGATTTTAATAGACATGCCGTTTTGGTTTTATTATGAACAAGATAACAAATTAGCCGCCACCAAGGCTAATTAAACATCATATAATTGATCACGTCAATTTCCAATGGGTACTCATTAAACAAGCCGGTTCACCTGCTTTCGGTGCCTGATAATAAACTGTTAAGATGGATTCGTCATCCAGTTGTACGCTTGACGGATATCCCAGGTCGGCACTGTCAGCTGTACAAAGTGTAATTTCGTCCTGATACTCCCACGTAGCCCCCTCGTCTTTGCTGATACAGGCGCGTTCGCCAAAAGGCTGCTTACGCACGCCGTACACCATTAACACCCAACCGTTGTTTAGCTGCTTTAGGTGCGGCGGATACCCCCAAATGCCTGTACTTTTCATGACAGACCATGTTTTACCGCCGTCCAGACTTTCTGATTGCAGCAAAAAGCATTTGGTACGATCTTTAGGTTCATTGCGTATCATGGCAATGAGTTTCCCCGACTTTAACTCAACCACGTGCGGCTCTGTTAAAGAAGATTGCAAGCCTTCGGGCTTTTCAATCCGGCCGGTAACTTTCCAGGTTCGGCCGTCATCAACAGACCGTTCAACAATGATACCGGCTTTGCCCTGAAAGGTGCCGGTTGCAATATAAAGTAAGTCGCCATTTTTTAAAGCAATCGGTCCATGTGGGGCGGTGCCATTAGTGCGGCTTGGAGTGAGCCATGTTTTACCGCCATCTTCTGAGCGCCTCGTCCAATTACCCAGCAGTTCTTTTTTTGTTTCAGCGGGTATCTTTTCGCCTATGCGGGCATATTTGGCATAAGTATCAGGTCTTGACGGATCTTCAAAAGCCAGCGAAGTAAACCAGCTCATTACAAGTGTTCCTTTTTTTGTTTGCAAAATACCTGCATCACGGTCATCAAGTGCGGTGTTATTAATAATAGCCGGGGCCGACCATGTTTTGCCATTATCGTCAGAAATAATGACTTGCGTTTTTCCATAAGGACATACATGCGAATCACGGTCGCCGGAAAACACCACAAATAGTCTACCGGTGTTAGCTTTTAAGATAGTAGGCCATCCCAGGTACCGGTTGGGTTCCATTACCTTGTCGCCGGCCACCAGGTGACCGTTAGTATTTAACTTATTTGTACCCGCAATAAGAAAGCGTCCCGGCTCAACACAGATAGTTTTATTTTCAAGTACCTCGGCTATTTTGTTTTCCGGTAGCGGATGCTCCCTTACCCTCACAGGAGCAGACGTCACATCTTTATCCTTTTGATAACTTGCAGCTAAGGAATTTTGAGGCACCAAACCTATTGCTGATGCAACACCGGCAAGCCCTATAAACTTACGGCGATTGATCTCTGAATTTTCTTTCTTCTCTTGCATGGAGGTAATGAGTTGATAACCGCTGAATGCATTATACAAAAAACAATAATACAAACTTTGCGAAATAGTATCTAACTCAATAACAGCTAACCGGAGATGCCAATTAAGCGCATCTGCTCAATTAAAATTCCACCAAACGGCGCTCTTAGGTTGATCGCCCAAAGTATAAGGCTCGCCGATACGCGGAACGTTTACCTGTACATGCAGCTTTTCCGCAGCGGGCAGGAGTTTTTCTATAGGTTCGTTCCATGGATGGTTGGCTTCCACAAATTTGGCCCAGTGAATGGGCTGCAGCAAATGGGCTTGCAAGTCGACCGCAGCCTGGGCGGCCTGGCCCAGCCATAGGTGCGTCCAGGGCCAGTTGGGGCTATATTGCCCGCATTCCAACAGTGCCAGATCAAACGGGCCATATTGCTGGCCTATTTGTTTAAAGTGCGGGCCGTAACCGCTATCGCCGCTGTAAAACAGCTTGTAATTACCCGTTTGTATGACGTAGGATGCCCAAAGCGTTTTGTTTTCGTCCTTGTATGTACGGTTGCTTTTGTGCTGCGCAGGCGTGGCGGTGATCTTTAAGCCGTCAGGCAGCGTGGTCGATTGGTTCCAATCCAGTTCGACGATCTTTTTACGATCAAACCCCCAGTACACTAAATCTGCACCTACGCCCATGGGCACTATAGCCAATTTAATGCGGTCCTTCAATTTTTTCAGGGTACGGTAATCCAGGTGATCATAATGATCGTGCGAAATGACGAGTACATCGATGGGCGGCATATCTGCGGCGTGATAATTCTTGGTACCCGGAAACGCTGTTATTAAGCCAGGCACGGGCCCGGCATGGTTACTAAAAATAGGATCAATAAGTATATTGTCTTGCGCCGCTTTGATCAGTAATGAAGAATGCCCGAACCAAACAACGGTAGGCGCCGGGTCGGCCAGTGTTTTCAAATCAGTCTTAACCCAGGGTAATGCACGTGAGGGCCTGATGGTTTCAGGTTTGCTTCGAAGAAAAAGCCATTTACTTTTGATGGTCGAGTCAGAACGCTCGGCCAGATTTTCGAAAGCTCCGTTTTTATAATTAGGTAAAGCTTCCAGCTTAGTAAGTTCATCGCCGGCCGGGTCCTTACCCATTGATTTTACCATACCACAACCAAAAATTGCTGTTAGCATTAGCACAGCAATACCTATCTCCACACAAGTCTTTCTCATATTCTAAAACCAAGAACGCTTAAAGTCAGCACATTATTACGTAAACAACCGATCAGATGATACGTGAAATGTCAGATTTTAACGTTTAATTATCCGCGCAATATTCTTGAAGTCACCAACAGCTGGCCAACGTGCCGCATTATATGCTCGGCTGCATGGGTGTATAATCCAATAACGGTTGATGGTAATTGGGCTCTGCCCACTCCTCTTCTGTCGGTTAGCGTTGTTTCGTCGGTGTCGCTTAGCTGCGTTATCGCATCGTCAACCTGGCGATTAAAAATTTCCAGTAAAGTGTTTACACTGTAGGCTATTTCGGGCATTTGTCCTTCAAGCGATAGTTTATGGAGCTGGTGTTGGGTGAGTGCTTCGCCGCGTGCATAAGTAAATAAACGGTCAAGCACACCGGCCACATGCTGCAAATGAAAACCCGGCGACGCCATCCCCACCGGCATTACCCACAGTAATATCTCCGGAAAATCGTCCATTAGCGCGTTAACTTCCTCTCGTGCTTGCAATAAGGCGTGAGCTACCGGCTGTAAAAGCGGCGCAATACCCTCTAACGGTCCGCGAAGCCAAACCTCAGGTTTACGTTCGTTTGCCATAGTTTTCTTAATTAAGTATTATTTCGACAAGTAAATTTTATGCGCTATTTTAACAAATGGTATGGGTATTGCAATAACCCACACATTTTAATTTAAACTTATGATAGCGGCTACTAAAATCTACATCAAACTATTTACAATAATATTGCTGGCCACAGCGGTACTTTCTCAAAGCTGTAAGAAAAAAAGCCGTTCAGACATGGGCCAGATTCTTTACCAAAAAACACATAATAAAGTTTTTAAAGATATAACGCCAGATGGCCTTGCCGCAGTATTTCAAAAAGTATTGGCCAAAGAAAAACATAACCTGGCTTACGGCTCATTCATCAGCAAGTTTTATCAGCAAAACAATTACGACCCGGTTTTTGTGATGGACCATATTTTTAATAAGGACCTGAACACGGCTGTTACTTATTATCAAAACGCCGGTCAGCATGGGCTAAACCCGGAAATATTTAAGGCCAACGAGATAGCCCAACTGGTGAATAAGCTTAATGATAAAAAAGGAGTCAAAACACCGGATGAGGCTTATCATGATATCGCCGAGCTGGAAATTTTATCGGCAAATGCGTTGCTGCGATATAGTAATGCTTTGCAGTACGGCGCCATCAATCCTAAGACTATTTATGTGCGATATTACATCCCAACTCCAAGACCCGACACTGCGTCGATGGCTAAGATATTTCAGATAACAGATATCAAAACTTATCTGGACAGCATCCAGCCTAAGGCACCGCAGTATATCGCCCTGCAAAAAGCATTGGCTGATGGTACAACTGCAGATGGATTATCGGCCGAAGAAACCAAGAGGTTAATCACGGTTAACCTGGAGCGCTTAAGATGGCGCAATGTGCCAAATGCACATAAATATGTCAGGGTGAATATCCCGGCTTTTCAGTTAGATGTGATGGAGGATGGGAAATCGGTATTAAATATGAAAGTTTGCGTTGGCCAGGGTCGTAATAACAATAATAGCGAAACGCTGATGAATTATACCGATACCGGCAAGGTGGATAAACCAAATCGCCACTCTACCCCACAATTGAGCAGCTTAATTCATAGCGTAGATGTTAATCCGATCTGGAACATCCCGAAAAGTATTGCCAGTAAAGAAATCATAGTTGAAGCCAAAAAAGACCGCTATTACCTGGAAAATAAAGGTATCAACGTTTACCAGGACGGCCACTTAATTGACCCTGACGATATTGACTGGGACAATGTGTCGGCCGCAGACTATGAGTTTAAGCAAAAGCCAGGCGACCAGAACTCGTTGGGCAAAATCAAGTTCTTGTTCAATAATCAAAGTAGCGTGTATCTGCATGACACCCCGGCAAAAGACGCCTTCAGCATGTCTATGCGTGCCATAAGCCACGGCTGCGTACGTCTGGGCGACCCGAAAGGTTTGGCGCTGAATTTATTTGGCGAAGGGCCAAAGCTCGACCTGATACTAAAAGATATGGAGCTTGACAAACCGGAACCAACTTCGATATCGCTTACCCCGAAAGTACCGGTATTAATTACGTACCAAACAGCCTGGGTTGATGATGCCGGAACTTTACAGGCAAGACGCGATGTTTATGGGTTGGATATTGTGTTGTACAATGCTTTGACAACTTTGAAATAAAGAACATTTCCCCTCAATGTCATTTCGAGCATAGCGAAAAATCTTATACAAGCGATGAACTTGGCGTATAAGATTTCTCACTACGTTCGAAATGACAAATAGCAAAGAAGCCCCGCAATATTGCGGGGCTTCTTTCTTTATTAAAAAAACTACAACAAAAAGTCTTATAATTTTGGCGACTCGATCATGGCTGAAGAAGTACTGTCAGGCGAGGTGAAGTTTGCCAGGACATCTTCACTTAAATATTTTGAAGTATAGTTTGAACTGTTACCGTTGATAAAAAATACCGATTTACCTTTAATGGTATTGATCACCTGATCAATCACCGCAGGCGATACGGCCGGACAACCAAAGCTGCGACCTAAACGGCCCATAGCTGCAATTGTAGCTTCGCTCACATACTCGGCAGCGTGAACCACTACACCGCGCGAGCGTGCGTTGGTGTTAAAACCGGCATCAAGGCCATCTAAACGTAATGAACGACCATGTTTGCCCATGTACACATCATCCGCCAGGTAAAAACCTAAGCTGCTTTGATGCGATTCGTTGGTATCTGAAAAGCTGGTAGCCATTCCGTCGCCACTACCACGACCGTGAGCCACCCAAGTGTTTAATAACAGATGCTTATTTTGCACATCTACAATCCACATACGTTTTTCGCGGCTAGGCTTGCTAAAATCGACAACGGTAATAACCGAATTATTTTGCGCCAGATTGTTCTGGGCTTTGATGTTGAAATAACCTGTCAGGGCTTTTTGGAATACATTCAGGTCCAAACCTGTTTGTTGTAAACCGGCTGTTTGATACACCGTGTTAACATACTGGCTAAATAATTCCTTAGCAGTACTTGTGTGTGTAGTCTTTAAATTTATAGAATTTTTTGTTGCACTTACAGGTGTCCAGCTTATTACACTCAATAATGCGATTAGTATTACGCAGTTTATCCACCAAAAATGTTTTCTCATACTTTGTTGAGTTTAAATTCAATAGTTAATAAAAAAATCAGGTGTGAGCCGGTATAATTGATGATGCAAAGATACGGACTTTTTCCTAATAATTAAATTTTATTAATATTTATTTAAATTCTGACATAATAATTATATATCAGCTAAAATCAAATCAGTGTACGAAAAGAATGCGTAATTGGTTAGGCTTTACGCCCATTTAACTTTCTCACTCAGCGGAATCCGTCTCACTCCCGTCGGCTGCTCGTCGGCATGGCCCAAATAAAGAACGCCCATCACTTCATCCTCGTCACGTAAGTTTAAGAACGTACGCATGGCGGGTTTTAGTATCATACCACCTGTACCCCAATAAGATGCAAAGCCCAAAGCGGTGGCACCTAACAAAATATTCTCGATAGCGCAGGCAGTAGCAGCCATTTCTTCAAAAGCCGGTATTTTAGGCAAATTGCCACGATGCATTATCGCAACAATAGCATGCGAAGCCTTATCGCCCTGATGGGCCAGGTTATCATAAACACCTTGCGCAAATTCATCAGCGGGTGTATTTTGCTTATATAGTTCGGCATGAGCGCTGCAAAAATCAGACGGGTTAGCATAAACTACGAAGCGCCATGGCTCTGTCAGGCCGTGGTTTGGCGCCCAGTCAGCTAACTCTAATAATTTGGTAATCTGTTCGTTATCTATCTTTTGGCCGTTCATCATAAACGGCTTTATGGTGCGACGATTTTTTATAATGCCGGCAATAATTTCAAAGTTTGTATTCATAAAACGGTAAGATTTAATTTTTAAGGTTCGACATCCAGCAGGTCGTCGATAAATAATTTGAGCCGTTTGATATCGGCATTAAAGGTAACCACCGGCAAAAAATAGCCCATCATCAAAACACAAATGCAAACTATTGCTGTGTCTTTATAATGGCCAATGAGCAGATCGTTCCTTCTGGAAAACACGATACCGGCAATGATACCTAAGACTACCAGGGCCAAAAACAGCATAGAGCTTGTCGGGCTTTTTATGATGATTCGGTATTTAAAACCTTCATCCGCAGGCGTTGCAACCAAAGTAGCCTCAGGTTTAAATGAACGGGAATGTGCTCCAAATTTAAAGTTAGATGATTCCCTGATATGGATGACGCTATTTGTATAACGAACCATGTACTCTGCATCGCTTTCTCCCAACTGATCAATTTTTTCTTTGATTTGTTGTGGCGATAATTTGCTGGTTAACTCATATCTTAAATATGGCCACCAAACCATTCCGGTTTCATCGCTATGTCCACGAGTTTGTCCGCTCACTCAATACCAGATTAATAGATCGGCGGATATTTACCCGGGTTGCTTTCGCTCATCATGTTATAAACCAACTCAACCACATCATCAACCGACGGCTTAGTAAAATAGTCACCATCTGAACCGTACGGCGGGCGATGATCTTTAGCGGTTAGCGTACGGGGCGGAGCATCCAGCGCGTAATAGCCTTTTTGCGATTCAAGGATATTTCGCAGGATATAAGCTGATGCCGAACCCGGCAAATCCTCGTCAACCACTAATAATTTATTGGTTTTATAAAGCGAGTTTCCGCATACATTATCAATATCAAACGGATACAACGTTTGCGGGTCGACAACTTCAATATAAATGCCCAGTTTTTCCAGTTCGACCGCAGCTTCCATTACTACACGTAAGGTAGATCCGTAAGAAACCACGGTCATATCGGCACCTTCGCGCATAATCTCAGCTTTACCCAGCGGCACGGTAAAATCGCCCACATTTGAAGGTAATTTTTCTTTCAGACGGTAGCCGTTCAGGCATTCTACCATTATAGCCGGCTCGTCGCCACGAAGCAGGGTATTGTACATACCGGCAGCTTGTGTCATATTACGGGGTACACATACATGCAAACCGCGCATAGAGCTCAACATAATACCTAACGGTGAACCCGAATGCCAGATACCTTCTAAACGGTGACCACGCGTACGCACAATAACCGGGGCCTTTTGGCCGCCTGCAGTGCGATAGCTTAAGCTCGCCAAATCGTCGCTTAAAACGGTTAAGGCATAAAGCACATAGTCTACATATTGTATTTCGGCAATAGGTTTCAGTCCACGCATTGACAGACCGAGACCCTTACCAATAATGGCCGACTCGCGAATACCGGTGTCCATAATACGCAACGTACCATATTTAGCCTGCAAACCGGCAAAACCCTGGTTTACGTCGCCAATGGCGCCGACGTCTTCACCAAAAGCAACCACACGTTTGTCGCGGGCAAAATTGGCGTCAAAGCAAGCGTTTAATACTTCACGACCGTCAATCATTTGCGCATCGTCGGCATATTGAGCCGGTACCACCGGCACTTTTAACGGCGAATCAGGTGAATTACTAAACAATTTTGAGTTATAGCGATCTGTATTCTTCTCATTCTCAACTTCCAGCCAGTCGCTCAATAAATTTCTTTCTGTGGATGTTTCATTAACGGTTAACCACAGAGCCCGACGGGCCGCGGTGGTGGTATCCTTACGTCCGGGATCAACGCAAGCCAATAGCTCGGCATTGATAGCATCCAGTTCGTTTTTATGTGCCGATACCTGGGCCAGTTGATCGATTAGGTTTGACACCTCGTCTATTTCGCCTTTAATGCGGTTCAGCAGATCATTCCAGGCTTCGCGCTGGCATTCGCGTACATATTTTTTAGCTTCGTCTTCCAAGACCGCAAGCTCGTCCTCAGTTATAATTGCCGATTCGACCATCCAATTGCGCATTTGCAGCAAGCAATCGTAATCGTTCTCCCATTCCAGGCGTTCTTTGCTTTTGTATCGCTCATGCGAACCTGAGGTTGAGTGCCCCTGTGGTTGTGTCATCTCCACCACGTGGATCATCACCGGCACATGTTCTCTGCGGCACATCGCGATAGCGCGCTCGTAAGTTTCGCAAAGGGCCACATAGTCCCAGCCGCGTACTTTAAATATCTCGAATCCGTTGGTACCCTCTTCGCGTTGGAAGCCTTGAAGTACTTCAGAGATATCTCCTTTTGTAGTTTGTATATCGGCAGGAACAGATATCGCGTAAGCATCGTCCCAAATAGAAATAGCCATAGGCACCTGCAGCACACCGGCAGCGTTAAACACCTCGAAGAATAAGCCCTCTGATGTAGCGCCGTTACCAATGCTACCAAAAGCTACCTCATTACCGTTAACCGAGAAATTATTCATTCCGGATAACTCTTTGTTTTGGCGATATAGCTTTGATGCAAATGCCAGCCCCAGCAAACGCGGCATGTGCCCGCCCGTAGTCGACATATCTGACGAGCAGTTCATGCTCTCTACCTGGTTTTTCCAGCTGCCATCCTCATTAATAAAACGAGTGGCATAGTGGCAATTCATCTGCCTGCCGCCTGAAGACGGCTCTACACTGATATCAGGGTTAGCGTATAATTGAGCGAAAAACTGCTTAAGGTTGCTCATGCCCGTAGCGAACATGAAAGTTTGGTCGCGGTAATAGCCCGCGCGCCAGTCGCCCTTACGAAACGCTTTGGCCATGGCAATCTGGGCAACCTCTTTACCGTCGCCAAATATGCCAAACTTAGCCTTGCCCGTAAGCACCTCACGGCGGCCTATCAAACTGGCCTGTCGGCTCTGGTAAGCTATACGATAATCATTAGTTACTACGTTCTTGAAATCATCAAAACTTAGTTCAGTAAGGTCAATTTTACTGGTACCAGGATTTGCAGTTTCGGACATAAGCGTTTGTTTAGTCTGTAAAATTAAAAAAATCTATTTGTATCGGCATTACTATCAATTAAAACAAAAACTTTGAGCCATAAGTTTTTAACGGCGTCTAAAGCAGCTGTTTTGCTGAGGCCGGTCTTCAATAATAACGCAGCCTCTATTTCGGCAAACATATAAAAAGTATTTAATGGTGCAATACCTCTGCAGTAACTATGGCACGCTGCTTATAATTGTAAAAATTCTGTTTTAAAGCTTAACAAAAAGCCCCTTACAAACGTATAAGCCACAAAAACAAGGTATTAATTTAAAAATCAACAACAATAGTTTAGTTAAACCTTTTATATTTGTAATTATCAAACAGACATTATGAAAAAATTTATTTTAGTGTGCGCAGTAGTTTTAGGATTCGTTGTTAACGCATCGGCGCAAGATAATACCGCAGCACAAGATGCTAACAAGGCTGAATTTAAATTCAACGAAGAAAAACACGACTTCGGTAAAGTACCTCAAGGCACCCCGGTTACTACCGTGTTTACTTTCACCAACGTGGGTAATGATCCGTTAATTTTAACTGAAGTTAGACCAACTTGCGGTTGTACTATCGCTGATTACACTAAAACTCCGGTTAAAAAAGGAGCTTCAGGTAAAATCACCATTACTTATAATGCGGCCGTAGCGGCACCGTTCAGCAAAACTATTGTGGTTACCAGCAACGCAAAAACTCCACAAAAATATTTAACTATTATAGGTGAAGTTGTGGCCAAAGCCGCGGCGCCAAGCACCAAGTAGCGATTACAGTATAACCCTTTAATCTCTACAGAATAAAGGGTCATAAAATAAAACAAAAAAGACCCGAATATTCGGGTCTTTTTTGTTTATGGATAATTTAATTATATAATCTACCAATTTGATCGAAATAAAATTCATCTTTTTCCTATTTTTGCCAAATGCCAAATATATCGCGTAAGGGACAGCGGATGCCCGCTTCCCCGATTAGAAAGTTAACCCCCTTTGCCGACAAAGCTAAACTTGACGGCAAAACAGTATATCACCTTAATATAGGACAGCCTGATATTGAGACACCTGTGGGAATGATTGAAGCTGTTAAGAATATAGATTTTAAAGTTTGGGCCTATACCGCGTCCGAAGGTACTTTATCATACCGCAAGCAGCTTACCAAGTATTATAATAAGGTTGGATACAATATCACTCCCGAAGATATTATTGTAACCACCGGCGGATCAGAAGCTATTTCCATTACCTTTATGACCTGCCTTGATGCCGGTGATGAAGTGATAGTACCGGAGCCTTTTTATGCCAACTATAACAGTTTTGCCAGCCAGAGCGACATTATTGTAAAACCCATCATGTCCCACATCGGGAATGGTTTTGCCTTGCCCCCCATCAGCGAGTTCGAGAAAACCATTACTGATAAAACCCGTGCTATTTTTATTTGCAGCCCTAACAACCCGACAGGCTACCTGTACTCGCGCGAGGAAATGGAAACCCTGAAAGCGTTGGTATTAAAGCATGATTTGTATTTATTTGCCGACGAGGCCTATCGCGAGTTCTGTTATAACGACCAGGAATTTGTTTCGCCAATGCACCTGGATGGGCTGGAAGAGAATGTGATCATCATTGACACCATGAGCAAGCGCTACAGCGCCTGTGGTGCCCGCCTGGGTTGTATCATTACCAAAAACAGAAAATTCTGGGAAACAGCTATCAAATTTGCGCAAGCGCGACTTAGCCCCGGCATGGTTGAGCAAATTGCAGGTGAAGCCGCAGTTGACACGCCTGACGAATATTTCGACCGCGTAAAAGCCGAATATACCGCCCGCAGAAACACTGTAGTAACCGCGCTGAACAATATGGAAGGCGTGTTTTGCCCTAATCCGGGTGGCGCCTTTTATGTAATGGCGCAATTACCTATTGATAACTCTGACAAGTTTTGCCAGTGGATGCTGGAAGAGTTCAGCTATGAAAATCAAACTGTAATGATGGCTCCGGCTACAGGTTTTTACAGCACACCGGGCGCAGGGTATAACGAAGTTAGATTAGCCTACGTACTAAATAATAACGATCTGGCCAAAGCCATGATATGTTTGGAAAAAGCCTTAAAAGTTTATCCGGGACGGACGGTTGCGAGTCCGCAATTGGAAACCAGTATAGCTTAAAACAAAAGCCTTTTAAAGATCATTTAAAAGGCTTTTTTGTTTTCGGTCCCCTACTCTATTTTGTGTGATTTTGGTGGCACGGTTTGCAGGTATGCATAGATGTCGTTTATTTCTTCGTCTTTCAGCATAGTGAACCGGGGCATGGGTGGTTTAAGCTTATCTCCGTTGGGTTCAACACCTTCTTTTAAAGCGCGCAAAAAATCGCGTTGCGAATAGTTGCCGATGCCGGTTGTTTTATCGGGAGTGATATTCGAAGCGCGCACCTCTGTCCCATTAGGCCCTTTAAATTTGATACCTCCTGCCAGGTAGCCTTTGGTTTGGTCGGGATGCACAAAATCCAGCGAGGTTAGTTTTTTTGAATGACAGTGAAAACAGCCCAGATTATCCACCAGATAATAACCCATAGCCGCTTTATCATCCATCGATGGTAATTTAACATTTGCCCGATAAGGCGCCGGATTAGCAGCAAAGCTCATATAAAGCTTGCCAATGGGCGTAAAATGGGTCAGACCTACTGTGGTGTCGGCTGCCTGCAGCGGCGGATCGTTTGATCGTAGATAAGTGATGATGGCGTCGATGTCTTCGTCAGCTATATTGGGTCTGAGCATATAATTCAGAAACCGGCCATCGCGCGCGACGCCTGTCTTCAGTAGATATCTGATCTCAGCATCCGAGTATTTATCGGTAAGACCATGTTCCTTAGAATGCGTTAAGTTGGCCGAATAAACCTTACCCGCTATCCCGGGAATATCATGAATAGGCGTGCCTATAAATTTTTTGAGTTTCCTATCATAATGACATCCCGCACAAATGCTAAAAACCAGCACTTTGCCCCGCTCAAAATGCGCTGTGGAGGGCACGACCTTAAAATCAGTTGTTTTGGTGGTGTCGAATTTATTACGACAACTAGTGGCGATGATGGACATTGCGATACCGATCGCCAATGTCAATTTAAATGTTTTCATAAGGGTATTACATTAGTGGATTGATAATACGCCCCAATTGATAACCTATATTGAACGCAAAATGTTCGTTATAAATTAAATATGTAAACCGACATCAAAGTTTAAATACAAACTTGACATTACAGCTACCGTATTATTGATTAAAAAGCCTAAAATTTGGTATCTTTGTTGTTCTAGTATAACGCATACTGAACCATTTGGGGTCGACCGGAATTGACAGGATGGAGATAAGTATGTAAGCATGCAGCGCGTTGGATGAATTAGCGCTTTAATCTGAACATTCAAAACAATAATTGGCGAAAATAACTACGCCTTAGCTGCCTAATTTAGAATTAGCATAGCTTTTGTCCCGTCGGTTCTGGTTTCATTGGGCCGGCATTCGGGGCATCGAACAAATGAAAATAGCGGGTTGTAAGGTGTGGGCAACCGGCGAATCAAAGCACCTAAGGAAGACGGTACAGGTAAGCTGCTCACCTTCCCCTTCCCTACAATTAAAGAGACGCTAAGCATGTAGAAAGCGTACCTTATACCATGTTTGGACGAGGGTTCGAATCCCTCCGGCTCCACTAAATAGAAAATGCCGCCTTGATAAGGGCGGCATTTTCTATTTAAATTAAACTTGTGACTTTGAGAACCCAAAAAAGAGGGTTCTGTTTTTTTAACTATCGATTTGGGCTATCAGAACCTGTAATAGCGGTAAGGATTGTCGCCCATTTCAAAATCGGTCCTATAGTCGGGGCAATAATAGCCAAGCTTGGCGCTTACCGGCGTGGGCAGGTGATCCGGGATACGCGGGGTAGCCTGAATTCCGGATAGGTCACCGCTTGGAGCTATCCACATCCAATTTGGGTTAGGCTCCGGTTTGAGCGGATGGAAAAACATACTATCCACCGCAAACTGGCACCCAGGTTGGTCAGCAATTGGGCCACGGCACGGGTAGCTCGCCAGCGTGTGTAGCGCAAGTAGGTTTTCTGATCGGCGTTGAGGCCATCAGGATCTATCTGACAGAAGATTGCTACACCCTTGTTCACTATTTTACGGGCCAGCAGACCATTTGCTCCAATCTCCGCACCATCGCCTAATAGATAGGGTAAAGTGTCCGGGTATGACCGCCAACGCAGGTCAGACATACTGAGGCCTTTGGCTTCAGGCCAGTCAGGTACTGACCGCGAGCCGGCAAAATCTTTCGCAGCCTGTTTCAGGGTAATACCAAGCGGCCCGTCTCCTTGTGTACGTGGCAGGAAGAATGCCTTGCCACCTTGCTCCAAGTAGGCATTGAGTGCGACTTGATCAATGGTCGCATCAGCACCTATGAGTGCCAGTCCGGCACTTTTGTTAAGGGTACCAGATCGCTCATAACTAACTCCAATCTTGTCCAGCCAAGTCGCGCCCTTATCGTTGCCTAAATATATAACCTTGGTGGCACGCGGTATCAAGGGCGCGTTTCGCGCGTAATCAATAATACGCCCGGCTATTAGACGCGCCCCCGGATCTGATGCCGCATGATCTTCCAGATCTAATGTACAAACGATCATCCGTCCCCGCCCGTAATTCAACTCCATAAGCGGGGTGTAAGCAAGGTCAAACTCGCACTCCAGTAACGGCGTCCAACCACTGCGATGAGGCTTCTCAATTGGTGCGCTGCTAACCCCGCCCCGGTTACCCCAGTGCCACCCGGCGTAAGGTTGTTCGCCCTCATTACCGCGGAGATAATCTCCCTTGTATTTTGGCTTAGCTTCAATTAGCGTGCTTTCGCCCGTCCAATTTTTCAGATCATTGTCATTCATTCCCTGGGTGACCGGCGAATTTGGAAGTGTAAACACATTTCTGGTTACTTTTGGGCACAACCGCAAACCTAACGCTTGTTGCATCCAATCCGGATCCTGTCTAAAGATAAGTAAACGGCCGCCCTCGCGAACAAAAGACTCCAGTTTGGTTATTATCGCCGGGTTATCCTTGAAGGCATTGCGGCCCACAACCACCAACGGTGCCCCTCCCCCATCCCATGCGCGAGTGTTATAGCCCAGCTTCTCCAACATTTTGCCGGTTAAGCCCTCCGGATCCACTATGGTAACCTCACCTCTTGCCGGGTTTACTTTGCCAAAGACACGAAATGCAAATCTGTCTTCATGAATTGCTTCGCCGATCGTGGCGTTGAGTACAATCTGGCCTTCAGCCTTATCACCGGCCTTTACGTTGGGCATCAGCATGTCTATCGGCACTTTGCGGATCTCTGAAATCGCCAATCTGCCGCGTAATTCGCCCTGATGCGTAACCTTGCCGCCGACAGTGACGGTCCACCTGGCGGTAAAATTCTGTGGCTGGCGCGTATCGTTAATCAGGATAATCTGTTTCTGGACCTTTTGCCTGGGATTAAAATTGTGGTCCTTAGCGGTATAAGCTTCCGGCTTCCCGGCAATCCAGGCCAGGGTCGGGTAATTGATTTCTTTAAGCGCGTCTTGCATCCATGACCAGGTGCGGAGGCCGCCTCCCAAACCGGCAGTGCGCCAACTTCGCGCGGTGTTAATACGATATAGCTGCTGGATTTTGTGGTTGTTTTCATAATCGTCCAGTTGGTTCTCAGAGCTATTGTAAAGCATCCCGCTCTTGAAAAGGTCGCGGAGGTACTTGCGGTATTTGGGTTCTTCCGTTAAGTAAGCGTCGCTGCCAAAATATACTGCGGCCCACTCGGTCAATAGCGGTTCGCTGGTTATATTGCTGGTAAACCCCTGATGCCCTCGCCTGAAGGAACAGTCCACCGGTGTACCAAACTCGACCATCGAGATAGGCATATCGCCGTCCTGTGACCACTGGCTAAGCCAATCCTCGCGTTCTTGTAGCGGTATCAGGTTTAGGTAAAGGTTCATGGTGTAAATGTCGCCCGTATATGCGCCCGAATGGCTATAATAAGCACGGGTGGTGTCCAGCTTTTTGATTTTATTAAACAAATCGTTGCCTGCAGCCAGGAGACTCTCCCAACGAGGGTCATTCTGAACCCAACCGCGCCGGCCAATATTGCGAGGGTCGGCGTCCACGGCCTCATTGAAGAAATTCATGCCGGCGATCCAGGTAACCACCGAGGGGTGATTGCGATAATGGCGCATCCAGATCTCGGTGCGTTGCAGTGCCCGCTCCTGATTTTGTCCCCATACAATTTTTCCGCTGCGCGGATCTCTAATATATTTGTTGGCGTCGAGGACATACACTGCTGCCAGGTAACCGATATGATCGCAGCGGTTCAGTTCCGGACCTGAATCCGAAGCATCACCTCTGGTGTCCACTTTCGTATTGCCAAACTCCGAGAAGTTATCCCCAACTTGCGGGAACTGCCCATTATAAAAGCAACGCTGGCGCAGATGGATGACGCTGCCGTTAAGGTAGAATTGCCGGCCGTCGACCCAAAACTCGCGGAAACCGAATTGCTGGTCATACTCGTCGTCTAAACCCGCGCCGCTCACCGTGAGCCGCAAGGTGTAAAGGTTGGGATGGTCCAAATCCCAAATGCGCGGATCGCTCCATGGCCATGAAACAGTGAGTTGCTGAACGTCCCTGGCATTCACCCTCGCGTTCATTTCAAATCTCTTTTCTACCTTGCCTCTTTCATCCAGCATTTCAGCCACAAAGCTTACAGGACCTGCTTGTTTAACGCCGGTCAGCTCCACATCCATCGCTACTTCCTTTTTACGGGTTGATGTGCGAACGAATACATCAGTGACGTGTGGGCCGGATAAGCGACTCTCCAAATAAACGCTGCCGATGAGGCCACGTGTTTCGAGTTGGGCTGCTTTGTAGGAGACCTCCATGAAAGCATTTTGCCAGAAATTGCCCACCATTTCCGCATCGGGAGTAGCGATTACCAATACCTGAACATTAGCCATTTGGCCGGGCCTGACTGCACCCGTAATGCCTACAGAACCCCAGGGCCAGGACACTCTGCCGCATTCCTTGCCGTTTACGTATACAATGGCATCTGTAGACACGCGGTCGAAACGCAGACTAAGGTTACGCCCCTGCCAATGCGCTGGGATGAGCACCTGGCGTTCATACCAGGCGAGATCAACCTTTGAACCATCAAAATCGGCCCATTGCGGTCCGGTTCCTAACAAAGGAGAAGCTCTGCGGCTGCTATTATGATTACCACCACCTTTAGACCCTTGCCAGCTGCCCGGCACTTTAATATAATTCCAGCCAAACTTCGGGGGCTGCTTAACGCCTTTTACTGCCGGCATAAAACGCCAAATGCCGTCGAGGCACAGCTGCGTTCGTTTAGCATTGATGATTTCTTCCTTGCCCTGATCCCAATTCAAGGATCTGCCGGCTGGCATTACCGCATCGGCCGGCTGGGTCTGCTGGGCGGTGGCCGTACCGCACGCAATGAAAAAACAAAGGGAAGAGAATATCAGCAGGAACTTGATATAAAATAACAGATTCGAAATAGTCATCTGATGAACCGACCGCAAGCACTGTCCAATGCGGGCAAGACAAAAATGGTTGTGGTATTTAATTTTGTTTTGCAAGATATGATTTTTGTCTGCAACTGCCGTAGCTGTTTTTTCGATTCTCTATCAGTTCCAAATCTTATGATTTCCTTAGTACACCTGATTTACTTTATACTTTGGAAAGTTATCTCCCATAAGGATAGACTTTTGCTGTATCTGCAACTTGCCACCTTTCACCCAGTCTTCTCCACGAACAGACAGTTCCTGAGCTAGGGCATTGTATAGTTCTTTATAAACAGTACTTACAGATGGATCACTGACAACACTGTTTAATTCATAAGGATCTTGCTTCAAATCGTATAACTGTTCGAGACCGGTCAAAGTATAAAAGATATATTTATAACGTTTGTCCCTGATGGCTACCCATGCATTGTCGGGCTCATATTCAAGGCTATGTTCGGTGGATAAAGTTGTTCTCCAGTTGTCTGTCCCGTTTAAAATTTTCAAAATACTTTCCCCGTCTATCTTTGAAGGAATTTGGAGGTTACAAACATCTGCGAATGTGGGAAATATGTCCATCAATTCAACAAGCTCATCTCGTGTTTGTCCGCGTTTGTAATGAAAGTTTCCGATGCCTGAAGGCCATCTGATAATCAGGGGAATATTTGCAGAAGGCTGATACGGCCTGCATTTGCGCCACATATACTGATCGCCCAACATTTCTCCGTGGTCTGAACAAAACAGGATAAATGTATTTTCATATTGCCCGGTTTCTTTTAACACTTTTATTACTCTTCCTATTTGCTCATCCACAAAAGAGATAGAACCTGCATACGCTGCGCGGGAAGATTTAATGTCTTTGTCGGAAAAAATACCGGACGGAGCCTCTGGCATTTGCTCCATCGTGGCAGTTTTGTTTTTATATCTACCCCTGGCCCAGTCGCTTACTTTAGGCATAGGGATATCAATGCTTTCATAATAATCCATCCAGCGTTTTGGAGGATCAAAAGGCGGATGCGGCCTTTGAAAGGAAAGTTTTAAGAACCACAGATCGCCGGACGAACTTTTCTTTAAAAAATCGATGGCCCTGTCTGCGGTCCAATGGGTAGCGTGCAATTCATCGGCATAAGGGAAAGCATGCCCTCCCCGATTATCGTTATATCCCAACCCCGTGGCGTTAATATCTTTACCGGGAGCCATCCGTTTGAACCATGCTTCATAATCGCATATAAAGCCATTTTTATTCTTGGAATACCATCCTTCTTCCAGATTAATAGTTTTATAGCCCTGGGTATTGCGCGGCGGGCCAAAATGATTTTTGCCTGTTACAATGGTATCATAACCCATCTCTGAAAAAAACTGCGGCATAGTAAGTCGGTAATACTGGGCAATATTATTCATGTAGCCCAACATGCCATGATTCCATGGCGTAAGCCCGGTGAGCAAACTTGTACGCGCAGGCGTACAGGAAGGAACGGCGCAATAAGTATTGGCAAACCTTGCACCTTCCTTTGCCAGCATATCAAGGTTGGGAGTTTTAAGCCATGATGCCCCGGCACAGCCAAGATAATCTCCGCGATGCTGGTCATCCATAATAAATAAAATGTTAGGGCTTTTGCTTCCTTTATTGGCTTTTCTTACAGATGCTGTTATAGGATTTTCATCCCAATCATCTTTAAAGTTGCGTAATGGCGACATCGCAACGGGAAATAAAGCCAAACGACCAAGACGTTTGACAGCCTCTTTTCGGGTTATTTTATTTATGCCTTTATTTGGTTTCATGAATTACTAAAATCTATAAGCCCCTTAATTCTTAACCTCCACGTTCACATTTTTAAATTCAAACAAATTGTCGCTAACCCTAAGCGTTTTGCCGCTGGCGGTAGTCACGTTTTTCAGGATCACTTGTTTGGTTATTACGTAAGGGAATTTTTCCTGGTAAGCAGCATCTTTCATATCGGGATTAAAATTTGCAAAAATGGCCGGTCCGTTGTACTTGTCGGGATGTGCTGAATCGTCAATACGAAGCTTATCGACAGTGATACTTTCCGGCATATAGCATACGTAACCAAAATCGTGTTGGCCAGAATTTGACCCACCAACAAGGGTGGCAACCGCAGGTTTACCGGCCGCAGGCACAAATACGCAGTTGCGAATAATTACATCGCCCTGCCAGGTGCTACCATAGTCTGGGCGCAGGTTAACAAAGCTTCGGGCGCGTACAGTGGAGTTTTCTATCAACAGCGTTCCGCAGCCAATAGCGTTAATGCCCATATGCCCCAGCGTTGAATTACGGATAGTGGCGTTGGCTACGCCCTGGTGCGCATCAAAACGCGAAAGAATACAATGGTCATAAAGTAAATTCTTGCTAAAATTTGAGCCAAGAACACCCCAATAGGTGGCATCGTCAATACTGTTTGTTTGTGTGCAATTAATAAAAGACACATTAATAGACCTGTTTACTGAAAGCTCATAAGTTCCCATTTGCACCGGTTTATCGGCATTGCCAATGGTGGTATAAGTGCGATGGCCGGTAAGCACCGTGTTTTTAACAGTTACATAGGCACAATCATTTATACTGATAAAACCGGCGTACGGGGCGCCATGGTCTTCTTCTCCACGTATACGGTGTTCAATGCCATCAATAACTACGTTCGACCTTTTGATAAGCATATTGCGCGCATAGTAGTTGTATTTCGATTCTTCTTTATTAGCGAGCGTGATGAAACGGCCGCCTGTTATCTTTAGTACCTTCTCGTCAATTGGCAATGCGGTAGCGTCTGTGATATGGTCGAAATCCCAGATTACCGGTGCTTTCATATCTATATTGCCATCTTTATCAACCGCGACAATATCAGTTTGCGGCGACCCATTATTTTGATTAAGCCCAAAGCGGATGTATTGTTTAACTGCCGAGTTAACTACCGAAATCAGACAAGGTCCGGGCAAAGCAGCGCTTATTTTTTTTTGATTTTTCTTTAGAACGTCTACTCCTTGCAGCTTAAAGGGCTGAAGTGTTGAGCCAACCATAAAAACAGAAGCATTGCGATTTTGCACTGACGTATCATCCAGAATAAACGTAGCCTTACCCCAATCTGTATCGGTGAGTATAATTGCAGTGCGCGCTTTGCCGCTAATGTAATAGGTAGCGTTGTCATCAGCTTTTACTTTTAAGCAATACTGGTTGGCAATTGCATGGGTTGCGGCAATAGCATCCACATCATCGGTTTTGCCATCACCTTTTGCGCCCAAGCTGCTGTAACGCACATAGCCCGCGCCTTTAAACCTGGCCTCATCTTTTGGCGATATATTTACATGCAATACATTACCTTCTGTATACACCCGCGTTTCTGTTTCATTTGAAGTAATAATTACATTTTCAGGAATATTTTTATTTTGCGCATTGACATTTAATATGCAGATGAGGAGCAAGAGCGCCAGCAAATTGTATTTCATGGTTCAATAGTTTTAATTGCAAGATACTTTATTCTATGAGTTCTACACTGCTTACCCGTCTCCATGGCGATCAAAGTTTACCGATGCGAAACTTCGTCCCATCGGACAGTAATAGTTATGACGCTTTAACCACCACTATATCTTTCATTCGACTTACTGGCATAACCTTTAATTGACTGATCTTTCCGCGCTCCACATGGCCCTGTACTGTGGTATTGCCCGGTGCATGCAATTTAAAATCAGCCGACCAATCTTCGGGCCACGCAGATAACAATAAGATCTTCTTTCCGTCGGTTTGCATAAGCATAGATTGGAGTGTGATCATGCCGTCGCCACCATTGTCCAGATCGGGTATCCAGTCATGATCGGGGCGCCAGAACCATTTGAAACGCTGATCGCCATAATTAGTAAATTCGGCAATTGCGGCTTTTCGAGCGACCTCAGTAAGCCCTAACACGGCCGCCATTGTACCATCTTGCCCCCAGCAGGTGTTTTGCGGCGATCGTCGGGCCTTAAATGTATTTACCGCCAGCTCAAGATTAGGTTTAGACACACCGTACAAATGATAAGGGAATGCCACATATGATTCCGGATTTTCAGAATTGCCAGGCTTGCCATACTTTTCAGCGGGTAGTATTATCGTGGTTCCGTTATCATCTCCTACCCCAAGCGGCGGAATTTTACCTTTAGCCGTTTTTCCCAAAGGGATAGGTGGCAGGTCGCGCAATGTTTTGGCCCAGGTTTCGCGTTGCGTAGCGGTGGTCAAATCATTAGGCAATGCTATTAAACGAGGTAAAACAGACATTAATCCTGCTATATCGGGCGTGGGGTTTACAGCCGTCAGCTGGTAAGTTTCCAGCGATTGCATAGGTGCCATCAGTATCTTCCCATTAGCGTCGCGTTGCCAGTGCTGATTGTAAAACTTCACAATGGCATCAGCAAAAGGGACAATGGTATCGCGGGCAAATTTTTTATCAGACAACTGGTCATAAACATCCAGCATCTGCGCTATCACTTCAAGCGTGCCCTGAACGTGATAGCGTTGCCAATGACTTTGAATTTCATTAGTTGGGTTGTTTCTTCCAAAATCGTTCAGGTTTGATAATCCCCAGAAATCCATAGTTTCCGGGTAGCTGGCACCATCCTGCTGATAATAAATTTTGTTTTTGGCTTTGGCTAAGGGCAGGGCGTTGATATACATAGAAAACCAGGGCTTTATTAAATTGATATCGCCGGTAGCTATCAGCGGCCAGTAAAGCAGCCTGTTATTTTGGTTCCAGTAACTACCGCCCCAGGCGCGGTAATCGGCATTATGATTTTTATTATTTTGCTTTACCGTATCAGGTAAATCATGGCCAACGGTAAAGATCCCGCCATTAAATTTAGCCGGCATCTCTCCTCTTGACGAGCAGGCCAGCATATAACGCTGCATTGCATAACCTTGCGAAACAGCATCAGCATCAGCAGTTCCGTTAACATTAACCCAGCTTTTGTTCCAGAAGTTTTGCCACCATAGTTTATGTGATTGATAGCTGACATCAAGATCAAGTTTAGACAACTCAGCTACTTTTTTGTCGGTTTCAGATTTCCAGTCGGCAGGAGAATTGTAACGTCCGTCTATATTCGCAGCCACCTGCAGGTGAACGTTTTTTGCGGCGTTTTTTGACGCCAACGTATAATCATCTTTTTTCGACATGGCTGTACCGGATATTACCGCACCAAAGCAGCGGTGCAGCAACGGGTCTTTTATAGTAGGCAGCAGCGACTGCAGATGTTCTTGCTTTAGCAAAAAAGGAAAATAGCTGCTTGCGTTGAAATGACACCAGGTAATTTGTGTTTGATCTGCCGGGAATAAAATATCCGGCTCAGTTTTCGGCGAAGCGTCACCACTCATTACTTGCGAATAATCGGCCGGTTGATATTCAGCTATGGATTTGATCTTTCTCCAATGTTCTAAAACGGCTTCAGCGCTGACAGGCTTTTCAAAGTTCCCGTCGATATGTAAAACCGGATGGTTGGCATCAACCCAAATCCTGAGCGAGTTTGCTCCTTTCTTTATTTCAATTGTACCCGATTCTACTTTTAGTGACTGTGTAAAATCAGTTAGGTTGACAAACGGATTGGGCATCAGTTTAATCCGCACACGGGCCAGTTTAACAATATCGCCTTTTCCGGTCCAGGTGTCAGGGCTTGATAAAAGCAGCAGCAAGTCGCCGTTCTGCTCCGTCCACACATTGGCTCCGAATTTACCGTTACCAACAGGCATAGAGTCATTCTCATCATTACCTAAGCTTGTCCAGGAAACTGTTTGCTGCGCGATAAATGAATTTACCGATTGCGCAGATTTACTTTGTCCGAAACCGGGTAGCACAAACGACAGCCATATCGCCGCACAGCAACCGGCATGGTTTATCAATTTTTTCATTAGGATATTTAGGGTTATGTGGTTTTAATACACACAATTAATTCGGTTTATAATGAATAGAAAGCAAATTAATCTATTTTACTCACTGCTCATATACTCATGGAAATATATGAATATTTCCGTTGCAACTTTGACAATTTAATTTACTTTCGGCGCAAGAGTTAACATGGATGGAGGTAAGATTTATCTGGAACACGTGTGCTACGCTTGTTATCTTACTACGGCCACATAGCCAGACATCGGCGCTCCGTAAATACCCAGGCTAATAACATAATAATAGGTTCCGAATGGAACAGGCTTGCCCTGATAGGTGCCGTCCCAAGGTACGCCATAGCCACGCGAGAAGAACATCTTCATACCATACCTATTGTATACTGATACTTCTGCCCCGGGATAATTGGCCAATTCATTTATAACCCACACGTCATTCACACCATCTGCATTAGGGGTAAAGGTATTAGGTACCACAATCGGTTTCAATACATTGATCTGTATTTGTTTGCTGACGGCACAACCTGCGGTGCCGGTAACCGTTAATGTATACAATTGACTTTCAACACCTTTAACCGTAGGCGTCTTAACAGCTGCCGAGCTTAAATACAGACCCGGGCTCCACGAATATTCAACAGCCGAGCCGGTTACTACAGGCTCTATAACCTTAGTATCGCCCTGTTTTATATATAACATGTTTGGCATGTTGATATTGGTAGAAGGAAGAATAGTAAGATTCATGCCATCAGAAACAGGGAAACAATTACTGTTATCTAATGAAGTAAGTGTAAGTTTGACCGAGCCTGATGATCTGTCGGCCGCACTTGGAATATAGTTAACGTTAAGCTCCCTATTCGACGGACTGAAAGTACCGGTACCTGATGTGCTCCATCTTCCACTTGCGGCGTATTTAACACTTCCGTTAATATTGATCGCCGGATCATAAACACACATTATCCTGTTTCCACCTGCATTAACAATTGGTCTTGGGTTAATAATAACCTTCATTGTTGAAGTGGATACGCTACATCCACCATTTTGCGTTGAGCTCAAGGTTAGCGAAACGCCACCCGCTGCAATATCGGCTGCAGACGGAACGTAAATAGCCCTTAAAGACGTATCTACCGGTAAAAATACGCCGCTTCCGGTGGTTGTCCATTTCCCTCTATGATTATCGCCGGTAATGGTACCTGCCAGACTAATGTTCGGGTTATTGGCGCAGGTTACCTGATCATTTCCCGCAAAGGCAACTACAGGCCTGGTGATAACAACTTTGGTTGAGGTTGCAGCGCTGCTACATGCGTTAAGTGTAACGATAACTTTATAGGTACCAGAATCTGTAACAGCGGCATTATGAATAACCGGATTTTGCAAGGTAGACGTAAACCCGTTAGGGCCGGTCCAAAAATAACTTGCACCTGCAACTCCGGATGCCGAAAGTTGAATATCGTTAGCCACACAAACCGGACTATTACTATTTGCAGTCGGAGCAATTGGCGTTTGATTAACCACAACCGACGTACTTGCAGTTGTAGTGACAGAACAACCAAGCGCGGTTATAGAGACGGTATAAACACCTGCACATCCCATCCCCGCAACATCAATTACCGGATTTTGTAGGTTCGATGTATAACCATTTGGCCCGGTCCATTTATATACTGCTCCGGCAAATGTTGACGCCGAAAGCGTGATAGGATATCCCGTACAAACAGGCGAATTACTTAAAGCAACCGGATTTATCGGCGTTTCATTCACTACTACATTTACCGCTTGGGCCGGCCCTGTACAAAGGCCCCCAGATGTAGCGGTCACATAATAGGTACCGGCATTACCCACTGCTGCTACTGGTATAATTGGGTTAGCCTGATTTGATGTAAAGCCATTTGGCCCGGTCCAGGTGTAAGTATAACCGGGCACTGTTTTTACTGATAAAGTAAGCACTGAACCCTTACAAACCGGGCTGTTACTTGTAGCGGTAGGTGCAACAGGTATCTCATTTACAATAACACTAATTGAGCCTGCCGGACTTGGGCAGCCATTAACTGTAGCAGTCACTTTATAAATCCCGGCATTGGCAGCAGTAACACTGTCAATTGAAGGATTTTGCAAGTTAGAGGTGAAGCCATTCGGGCCTGTCCAATTATAAGTAGCGCCCGTAATATTGCTTGCATTAAGTGTCAGGGTGCTTCCCTGACACAAAAGTCCGTTGCTGGTAACAACCGGCGCAGACGGTGTAGGCGCTACGGCAACCTTGACTGTTCCGGCATCGCTTGTACAATCGTTAACGGTTACAAACAAGGTGTAGGTACCTGCAGCCGACATTCCGGCACTGGCAATAACTGGGTTTTGTTGATCTGATATAAACCCGTTAGGGCCTATCCATGAATAAATTGCCCCTTTTACCGCCGTAGTAGTTAACATTAAAGGCGAATTTTGGCAAACCGGCGAGTTGCTTCCTGCTACAGGAGTAGCCGGTTTAGGGTTTACGGTGATAACATAATTGACAGGTATACCTGAACAACCATTATTGTAAGGTGTAACTACATAAGTGACGGTACCTGCTACGGTATCGGCGTTCAACAATATTTTTGACGGTATGTTACCGGTACCCATCGGCACAAAACCTGCTATACCTGGCGATGCCGTAGCTGTCCATTGAAAAGTTGTTCCGGACACATTTGACTGAAACACTATTGGGCCGGTGCTGCTTTGTGAACATACAGTTTGTGCTAGTGTGCTGTTGATAACAAGTGGCGTTGGCTGTACAGTTACGTTATAAGTAAATGAGGTAACACCCGGACAGCCATTAGCCGTAGGTATAATATTGTAGCTTACAGTTATCGGTGCCGAAGTAGTATTGGTTAAAATTTCAGTAATAGTATTGCCGGTTTGCGACACAGGCGCATTGCTGATGCCTGCAACTGCTGCCCTTGTCCAGGTAAAGGTGGCTCCGGTTACATTGCTGGTGATCGTATAGTTCTGTGCAGTATTATTACAAATGGTGGCTGAAGACGCGCTAGTAATAACCGAAGTTGGATTAACCATTACCGTATAAGTATATAGCGGACCGCTGCAACCGTTGGCAGTAGCCACTACAGTATAAGTAACAGCAATAGGTGACGATGTTGTGTTATTTAAAGTTTCAGCGATAGTATTGCTTGTTCGTAGTGATGCCGGCGCATTGCTGATACCCGCAACAGCAGGTCTGCTCCAGATAAAGGTGGCGCCACTCACATTGCTGGTAATTGCATAATTCTGCGCAGTGTTATTACAAATGGTGGCCGAAGATGGGCTAGTAATAATCGGCGTCGGATTAACAGTTACTGTATACGTAAATGTTGCGATGCCCGGGCATCCATTTGCAGTAGGTATGATATTATACGTTACAGCTATTGGCGCTGATGTGGTATTATTTAAAGTTTCAGTGATAGTGCTGCTTG